>Ga0209953_1000463_pt1 | contig 14405 bp, 11 predicted proteins | sample SalPonred_H2O_MG_FD_185713 | JGI IMG/M metagenome (GOLD analysis project Ga0209953, IMG submission 185713) | Salt pond water microbial communities from South San Francisco under conditions of wetland restoration - Salt Pond MetaG... | ecosystem: Environmental > Aquatic > Non-marine Saline and... | reverse complement strand
GGCTTTTTGGCAGGCCTTGATTGCACGTGACAGCATGAATTTCACCGCCTCATCGCGCTCGTCAAAATCGGTCGCGAGCAATTCCATGCCGGAGTCGCGATCCAGACCCAGTGTCAACTGCGTCATGTCGTTTGAGCCAATTGAGAAACCATCGAAATACGCCAAGAACTCATCCGCCAAAATCGCGTTCGAAGGCACTTCACACATCATCACGATACGCAGACCGTTCTCACCGCGACGCAGACCATGTTCGGCGAGTAAGTCAGTGACACGTTTGGCTTGAGGCACGGTACGCACGAAGGGCACCATGATTTCCATGTTGGTTAAACCCATTTCATCGCGTACTTTCTTGATGGCTTCGCATTCCATGCGAAAGCACTCGGCGAATTCTTGCGCGAGGTAACGCGAAGCCCCTCGAAAACCGAGCATGGGGTTTTCTTCTTCCGGTTCGTAACGCGAGCCGCCCACTAACTTGCGATATTCATTGGACTTGAAGTCTGATAACCGAACGATGACCGATTTCGGCGAAAATGCTGCAGCAATGGTTGCCATGCCCTCAGCCAATTTTTCAACAAAGAACGAGCGCGGGCTGGCGTAGCCACGGGCCGCTGACTCAACCGCTAGCTTTAACTCATGGTCAATATTGGGATAATCCAATACCGCTTTGGGGTGAATGCCAATGTTGTTGTTGATGATGAACTCTAAGCGTGCCAACCCCACCCCTTGATTCGGTATTTGCGCAAAGTCAAAAGCCAACTGGGGGTTACCCACGTTCATCATGATCTTGAGATCCATGGCCGGCATCTCGCCGCGTCGGATTTCCTCGACTTCGGTGTCAATCAAACCGTCATAAATGCGACCTTCGTCACCTTCGGCGCAAGAAACCGTGACCGGTTGCCCCTCTTTGAGCAGATCAGTGGCTTCGGCGCAACCCACCACGGCAGGGATGCCAAGCTCACGCGCAATGATCGCCGCGTGGCATGTGCGACCGCCACGGTTGGTGACAATCGCTGACGCCCGTTTCATGACGGGCTCCCAGTTGGGGTCTGTCATGTCCGTCACCAACACGTCACCCGCCTGTACTTTATCCATTTCGGAAATGTCAGCGACCACCCGAGCAGGGCCTGAGCCAATCTTTTGTCCAATGGCGCGACCAGTGACAACAATATCGCCAGTTGCCTTTAGGCGATAGCGCAACTGCACGTCGTGCTGCCCTTGCTGCGATTTGACGGTCTCGGGACGTGCCTGCAGGATGTAGATCTTGCCGTCCAGGCCATCACGACCCCATTCGATATCCATGGGACGCTGATAATGCTTTTCGACGATGACCGCGTAGCGGGCAAGTTCAATCACATCCTCGTCGCTCAATGAGTAACGGTTACGCTCAGTGGTTGGCACATCGACGGTGCGCACCGCATGACCGCTCGCGCGCTCGGCATCGAATTCCATTTTGAGGAGCTTGGAGCCGATTCGACGGCTCACGATCGGGTAATGCCCGGCGGCCAAGGTGGGTTTGAATACGTAAAACTCATCTGGATTCACCGCGCCTTGCACCACCGTTTCGCCAAGGCCATACGATGAGGTGATAAAGACCACGTCGGAGAACCCTGATTCTGTATCGATGGTGAACATGACGCCCGCGCTGCCACAATCAGAACGCACCATGCGCTGAATACCTGCTGAGAGAGCGACTTCTGCGTGGGCATACCCTTTGTGTACCCGATACGAAATGGCCCTGTCGTTGTAGAGCGAGGCAAACACCAAGCGAATCTTGTCGATGACATCGTCGATGCCTTCAACATTCAAAAAGGTTTCTTGCTGGCCGGCAAACGACGCATCCGGAAGGTCTTCAGCGGTCGCAGAAGAGCGCACCGCGAAAGTGCCCTTACCATCTTGGTCGAGTTGTGCAAACGCGGTACGGATCTCTTGGTCAAGCTGACTAGGCAGCGGTGTTTCTTCAATCCAGCGGCGAATGTCCTGACCCGCATCGGCGAGCGCGCGGACATCGTCTGCATCAAGTGTAGATAACCGCTCGGCAATCTTACTGTCTAAGCCGGTTTGCGCTAAAAAGTCCCTAAACGCCTGTGCCGTGGTCGCAAAACCTCCTGGTACCCGAACGCCAGCATCAGCCAATTGACTGATCATTTCGCCCAAAGACGCGTTTTTACCTCCAACAACATCAACATCCGTCATCCGGAGCTGATCAAATGGTAAGACATATGACATAAAGTCACCCTTTTACGATAGATAGAAAGCGAGTTTGGTCAAGGTTCGCTAAATACTTGATCGCGCAAGCGATACGCTGACCAAACCGGCCTCATCAGACACGGGCACTGGCCCCTAAAAGGGCGACCTGTACTGGGCGACAGACAACAAACAGGTAAAGTGACGCTGATATTGTCTTCATGTTGCATCGCATTGTACAACCGACCCAAGACCATTTAGGACTGTTTTCCAGATGAACGATTCAAACCCAAGCACAAGTAAAACCCCACCAGAGATACAAAGAACCGTGTTCATCATTTCGGATGGGACAGGCATCACCGCCGAGACGTTTAGCCATTCGGTGCTTTCGCAATTCGAAGAGGTGCCTTTTAAGCAAGTTCGCATACCGTTCGTGGACACCCTGGAAAAAGCCGATGCCGTGATTCAACGCATCAACCACGTGGCTACCACCAAAGAGGGACAACCGATTGCCTTCACCACATTGGTTGATCCCGTTTTATCAGCCCGTGTGAAAACCGCGAATGCCTTGTTTTTGGATTTGTTTGCGGGTTTTGTCGAACCGCTTGAGCAGCATTTGGGCATTCCCTCTAGCCATTCGGTCGGCAAATCTCATAAGGGCGGCAGCTCGCAGAAGTACCGTAATCGGATTGACGCCATCAATTACAGCCTCTCGCACGATGATGGGCAATTTGTGAAAGGGTTGGGTCAAGCTGATGTCATTTTGGTGGGCGTGTCACGTTGCGGTAAGACACCCACTAGCCTTTACTTAGCGATGCAATATGGCGTGAAAGCAGCCAACTTTCCGCTCATACCGGAAGACTTCGAGCGCGGCACGCTGCCCAGCACCTTACATCCCTATAGGAACAAGCTCTTCGGTTTAACCATTCAACCCGAGCGTTTGGCCGAGGTGCGCCACGAACGCCGCCCGCGCAGTGAATATGCCAGCCTGGCCCAGTGTCGTCATGAGGTAGCGCAAGCCGAAAGACTGATGCGCATAGAATCCATTCCCTCTCTGTCAACCACCACCAAGTCGATTGAAGAGATTTCAACCACGATTTTGCAAGAGATCAAATTAGAGCAGCACACGGGCTATTGAAACCTCTGAAAGGTGTCGTCTGAAATGAGTCGCCTGAAATCCACATCGTGAGGGTGTGGCTACTTTTGCGTTCGATGCTGCCGATATTGCTCAAACAAGCAAATGGCAACCGCACTGGCCACGTTAAGGGACTCAATGGCGGGCTGTGCGTGGTCAATACGCAAGCGTCGATCGACGTGCGCCAAGAGGTTCGTGGCCACGCCCTGCCCCTCGTGCCCAAAAAGCCAGATCGCCTCTTTTGGTAATTCGTCTTCATAAAGCGACTCAGAGGCTTCTAGGCTCGTCGCTAGAATGGGTAAACGGACCTGTGCCTGCTTGACGTGAGTTAGCTCAGCCAGCAAGTCGATCGACTCGTGGATACTCAACACAAAGTGAGCGCCCTGCGCGCTTCGTAATACTTTGGGTGACCAACAGGCCGCTGTGCCAGCTGAGCAAATCACTTGGTTCACACCCGCTGCTGCTGCTGTTCGCAAAATCGTTCCCACATTGCCCGGGTCTTGCACCCGATCCAGTACGATGGCCGGCTGAGTCCAGTCGATAGGGTTCGCGCCACTGGGCGTTGGCGCCACTAGCAGCACGCCCTGCTGGGAAGATACAGCGCTGATGGCCTTAAATAATGAGTCGGTTAAACAAATTTGTTGTGTCATGGGAACGAGATCTCGCAACGAGAGAACCTCTGGATCTTGCGCGCTCGAGGCAGAAAAAATGAGCCAATCCGGCAAACCTTGGTGGCTAAGCCACATCTGGCACAAGTGTGGCCCTTCCAGCCAGAGTGCGTGATTGGCCTTGCCGGCCTGACGAAACTGGCGTTGTAAGTCACGAAACAACGGATTGGCGCGTGATTGAATGTCTTTCACGGGTGGCTCGGGATCAGACTTTCACGCACCGGCGCAAAACTTCGTCGATGCGCCGGACAGGGTCCCAAGGCTTTAAGGCAAGCCAGATGCTGGGCCGTGCCATAACCTTTGTGTTGCGCAAAACCGTAGTCCGGATAGGCGTCATGCAAGGCCAGTACGGAAGCATCACGCGCCGTTTTGGCGAGGATGGAGGCCGCCGATATGGCCGCAACCGTCAAATCACCTTTGATGATGGTTTGTACTCTCATTGGTAAGACAGGGGCTCGATTCCCATCGATCTGCACGAGATTCGGTTGGGTTGATAACTGCCCCACTGCGCGTTGCATCGCCAATAAAGTCGCTTGCAAGATGTTAATCGAATCAATTTCGGCCACGGTCGCCCAAGCGATTGCATAGGCCAATGACTGGCTCTTGATTTCCTCAGCCAGCACCTCGCGTCGATGAGCAGATAGTTTTTTTGAGTCGGTGAGCCCCTGGATTGATCGCTTTGGATCCAAAATAACCGCCGCGGCATAGACATCGCCAGCCAAGGGGCCACGCCCCGCTTCGTCTACCCCCGCTGCATGGCCGCACCAAGTGTCATCACTGAGCATCAAGCTTTACCCTCCAATACCTTCACAATCGCCTCTGCGGCCCGCTGTGCAGTCCCGCAACGCAGGGTTTGATGCATTTCCCGGAATGTCCTCTGTATGGCCGCGCGCCGGTCATGATCTTCCCACAGCGTCCAAAACGTTTGCGCCAAAGCCTCTGGAGTAGCCTCGTCCTGTAGCAGCTCAGGCACCACGAAGTCACGATTTAAGACATTCGGCAGCCCCACCCACGGCAACGTTGGCTTTTCTTGGCCCGATTTCCAAGCCATGATGCGGCGCATCCAGGGCGAGAGCACGTAACTAATGACCATCGGCCGTTTGAATAAAGCCGCTTCGAGCGTGGCGGTACCGCTAGTGACAAAGGCCATGTCGCAAGCCGAGAGCACCGTCCAGGAAATGGGCCTTTCTGTTACTGCCCCGATGTCATCTGGCGTGAAGACTTTTAAGTTTTGAACGGGATAAGCGGCAAGCAAACGTGAAAACTCAATTCGACGCGCTTCATTGACAATGGGGACCACGAAAGTCAGCGACGGGTCGCGGGCTTGCAACTTTTTAGCGGCTTGCAAGAAAAGGGGCGACATCAAACGAATTTCGGACGAGCGACTGCCAGGCAGTAAGGCAACCACCCGCGCTTCTTTGTCTAGGCCCAGTGCGGCTCGCGCCCCGACCTGATCAGGCTCGGGCGCAATCGTATCAGCGAGCGGATGACCCACATAAGTAACCGGTATACCCTCTTTCTGATAGACCTCAACTTCGAACGGGAAGAGGACCAGCATATGGGAGACGGCTTGCCGGATGTGGTGAATGCGCTCGTAACGCCAGGCCCAAATGGAGGGCCCCACAAAATGCACTGTTGGGATGCCGCGTTGGCGAAGCTTGTGCTCTAGACGCAAGTTAAAGTCAGGCGCGTCCACCCCCAAAAACAAGTCTGGTCGCTCTTTTAACCAGCGATTAGACACACCCCTGTAGATCGACAATAGTCGCGGAAGGCTTTTAAGGGCGTCAACATAGCCAAACACCGACAAGGCGTTCATCGGCTCCCAAATCGTCATCCCTGCGGATGCTAGCCGAGGACCGCCGATGCCACTGGGTTGCAGATCAGCCCTTTCTTTAAAGAGGCCCTCTAGCACCTCGGCAGCGATCAGATCGCCCGAGGGCTCACCCGCCACTAGCCCAAGCTTGACGGTCATGGGCGAATAATGCCCCGATCACTGCCTTCTAAGAACGCCAAAAGCGTCGCTAGGACTGGACCACTATCGGCGTCCAGACTTTGGCGTCCACGCAATTGTTCACGGGCTTGCTCAAGTGTCAGGCCTCGTCGATAAAGCGTTTTGTAACCATCTCTCAAGGCAGCGATGGCTTCAGGGGAGAATCCGCGTCTTTTTAGACCTTCGGCGTTGATGCCCACGGGCACGCACGGATTGCCCGAACCCATGACAAAGGGCGGCACGTCTTTGTGCAAAGCGCTCGATCCACCCACCATGCTGTGGGCGCCAATTTTGCCGAATTGATGGACGGCCGCAAGACCGCCCACAATAGCCCAGTCACCAATATGAACGTGCCCGCCCATTTGAACCCCGTTGGCCAAGATGGTCTGGTCACCGATTTGGCAGTCGTGAGCAATGTGAACATACGCCATGATCCAGTTATCTGATCCGACTCGGGTCACGCCCACGTCTTGGACCGTACCTGTATTCATGGTCACGTATTCTCGGACCATGTTGCGATCGCCTATTTCTAAACGGGTGGGTTCGTTGGCGTATTTCTTGTCTTGTGGCATGCCGCCAATACTACAAAAGCGATAGAAAACGTTGTCTCGACCGATTTGCGTATGGCCTTCAATGATGCAATGCGGGCCAACGGTCGTGCCTTCACCGATACTGACGTCAGGACCGATGATGGCATAGGCACCGACGGTCACGCTTTCGTGCAAAGTGGCTTGTGGATCGACTATTGCAGAGGGATGGATGCGGCCTGTCATTGAGCACTCGCTGGGCGAATGGCACACATGAGTTTGGCCGATGCCGCCTCGTGGCCATCGACCTTTGCGAATGCTTGGTATTTACAGATGGTTCGACTCAACCGCTCGGCCACGACCTCAAGATGTAACTGATCCCCAGGCACCACCGGTCGACGGAACCGCGCGCCATCGATTCCAACAAAGTAGTACAGCATCTCTTCATCAGCCGCTTTCAACCCCGTTTCGTCTGCGAAAGAAAAGATGGCTGCCGCTTGCGCCATGGCTTCTAAAATCAAGACGCCTGGCATCACGGGATGGTGTGGAAAATGGCCCGTAAAAAACGGTTCATTGATGCTCACATTTTTGATGGCATGTATGGACTTGCCAGGCGCCATGTCGATCACGCGATCCACTAACAGCATCGGGTACCGATGCGGGATTTGATCGAGAATGCCTTTGATGTCGAGTTGCATGAGTATCCCTCAATTACGCAAACAGTAAGATCTGCGATAAATGTAATTCAATTCAATCAAAACACGCACTCATGATGGTTTAGCCACGCTCTAACTGACGCAACCGTTTCCTTAAAGCTGACAATTGCCCCATCACCGCGGCATTGCGCTGCCATTCAGTGTGGGGTGCCGCCGGGAACACGCCGGTATAACGACCCGGGTTGGGTAAGTCCGTGGTGATTGCCGTCCCACCGGAAATATGCACGTCGTCGCCAATGGTTAGGTGACCAGACAGCATGGCTGCACCGCCGATGGTGCATCGCGCACCCACCCGGGTCGAGCCCGCTATGCCCACGCATGCCGCCATGGCGGTGTGATCGCCAATCTGACAGTTGTGAGCAATCATGATTTGGTTGTCGATCTTCACCCCGTTACCGATGACAGTGTCATCTAAGGCCCCGCGGTCAATGGTTGAGTTGGCGCCAATTTCGACATCGTCACCGATCTGGACACCACCGAGTTGGGCGATTTTGCCCCAAGCGCCAGGTGCCGCAGCCGGGTTAGGTGCAAAACCAAACCCATCAGCGCCTAAAACCACGCCGGAGTGAATCAAGCAATCTTTGCCTACTTGTACGCGGTCATAACAACGGGCACCGGCATGGAGAATGCTGGCTTGACCGATGACACAATCACGGCCTACCACGGTATGAGCATGCAGCTGCGCTTGGCCCTCAATGCGACTATTTGCCCCGATGGTCACAAAGGGTCCAATACTGGCTGAAGGATCAATTTGAGCCGTGGGGTCAACAATGGCAGTCGGGTGGATCCCGGGAACAAAGGCTGGCTGACGCGCTTGGTCGAACCAACGCGCAACCAGCGCATAAAGCAAATACGGCTGCGGACACAACACGGTAGCAAAACCTTGCTCGCGGCAGACCGACTCATTGTCTTGGGCCAACGCCTGCGTCATGATGACAGCGCAGGCGCGAGTCTGCGCTAATTCCGTTTGGTACTTAGGGCTGACAATGAAGGATATTTCCGATGGCGACGCTGAACCAAGCGGACCAATACCTTGAACGACATGGCTATCGTCAAAGCGCTCACCGTTGTGAACAGCAGAGACCAAGCTTTGAGACTCTGGAATGGCCCTTAGTAATTCTTTCAGTGTTGGCGCAGTTGCGGCATCCAGGATCAAGGGCATGACTGTCTTACCGGACCTTACGCTTAGTCCGCTGCCTTGTTAAGTGCTTCAATCACCATGTCAGTGATGTCCACCCGATCGCTGACTGTCACGGCGTCTTGAAGGATTAGATCGTAGTTCTCTTCCTCAGCAATTCGCTTAATGGCGGCATTGGCCTGCTCGATGATGATTGCGAATTCCTCGTTACGTCGCCGATTGAAATCTTCCTGGATCTCACGCTGCTTGCGTTGAACGTCTGAGTCTAAGTTACCGAGTTCACGCTGTCGACGGTTGCGATCACTTTCAGCCAGCACGGGCGCATCTTTCTCGAAGGCTTGTACGCGCTGGCGCAACTCTCCAACAAGCTCTTGAAGTTCTTCGTTACGCTTCTCGAATTCGGCGTCGATCTGGGTCTGTGCTTCTTTAGCAGGCGCAGAGTCTCGCAGGATGCGTTGGGTATTCACAAAGCCAACTTTAGAGCCGCGCTCGTTGGTGACCTCTTCTTCTGTTGTCTGCGCTTTGACTACGTTAACGCCGGCCACCGCAAGCAAAAGCATTGACGCAGCCATCATTACCGTCAAACGCATATTCAAACTCGCACCGCGACTTTTACCTTCGAACATATTTAATCCACCATTTATATTTAATCGTTACCAAATCACACCGCCCATTATGCCAACTTATCGTCGTAACAGGTGTTTAGAAAGTGGTGCCTACTTGGAACTGGAACACTTGCTCTCTATCGCCGTCTTTGGGATTGAGCGCCTTTGCGTAAACCAACTGCAAAGGTCCTAGGGGCGATAACCATGCCAAACCGACGCCAGAAGAATAACGCAAGTCACCGAGATCAATATTGCTGTCGTTGCCTTGCGCGCCAGCGCCGTAAACTTGCCCGCCGTCGGCAAAAACAAAGAGCCTAAGTGTTTCGTCGCGTTGAATGCCGGGCACGGGGAAATAAAGTTGAATATTACCAACCACCCGCTTCGAACCACCTAAGAATGTACCTGTTCTTGGGTCTTTGGGTCCGAGGGAATTACCTAAGTAACCGCGAACAGTACCAATACCGCCCGCATAGACGGTTTTAACAATCGGATAGGGTTTATCGCTTGCATACACACCGCCATAGTCAAATAAGCCGTTAAACGCCAACGAGTAACTGCCCCCCAAAGGGAAGTAGTGCTGGTACTGGGCACTTAGCATGTAGTAAGACAAACTCATGGTGCCCACAGTCGCGCCTAGGCGGGCGAAGCTACCCTTCGTTGGGTAAAGCAAGCTATCACGGGTATCAGACGTCCATCCCGCGTTCAAAATAACGGAGTTGGTGGTTTCTCCATACTCGTCGACATACTGCTCATAGGCCAAAGGCGAGTCGTCGTAAAGACCAATCGAATCATGCTCGAAATTCACGCCAAGACTGACCCGTTGAAGTTCACTAATAGGGACACCAAAGCGCAAACCAGCACCGGCTGAAGTCACTTCATAGTTACCGGGGTTGTTCAGACTAGGGGTTACTGTTCTATAAAAGGCTGACGTCGTGCGACTCACGCCATCAAGCGTCCAGTAGGGATCCGTGTGCGACAACACAAAAGTTCGTCTGTCTTGGCTGGTGTTGACACTAAAGTTCAGGCCTGTACCGCTACCAAATGCGTTGTCCTCTGAAATGCCTGCACTCAAAATCACGCCGTCGGTTTGTCCATAGCCGATGCCTAGATTAATCGCGCCTGTTTGACGCTCTTCTACAGCCACATTAACATCAACCTGATCCGCCGACCCTGGAACCGGTTCTGTGGTGAGATCAACCGATTGGAAGTATCCAAGGCGCTCTAAGCGGTCGCGTGATAGTTTGATCGCGTCACCGTCATACCATGCAGACTCCATTTGCCGGACTTCACGTCGAGCCACAGAATCTTTGGTTCGTTCATTCCCAGTAATCTCAATATTTCGAACATAGACGCGTCGGCTGGGATCCACAAAAAACGTCAGGTTGACGGTTTGTGCCTCTCGATCCAAAACGGGATTCGGATTGACATTGGCAAAGGCATAACCCAACCCACCCAAATAGTCTCGAATAGCTAAGCTGGTTTCGTTGGACTTGGTTCCGGAAAATACCTCACCTGCCTTGATCTTTAAAAGCGCGTTGATTTCATCGTCTAACCCCAACAAACTGCCAGCAACATTTACTTCCGACACCGTGTAAGGCTTACCTTCATTGACCGTCAGCGTGATGAAAATGCTTTCACGTTCGGGGGAAATCGTGACTTGTGGGGGTTCCATCCGGAACTCGAGATAACCACGGTCTAAATAAAAAGATCGGATGGTTTCCATATCCGCCCCAAGTTTTTCGCTGGAGTATCGATCCGTCTGGGTATACCAAGTTAAGAACCCTGAAGTCGTGAGCGACATCAGGTCAAGTAGGTCGTCCTCAGAAAAGGCTTCGTTACCGATGATCCGAATCTCTTCGATCTTTGCAATATCACCCTCGAAGATATCGAAGTTGATACCCACGCGGTTTCGCGGAAGTGGTGTCGTGGTGGCCGTGATCTCCACGCCATACTTTGCCTTGGTGAGGTATTGCTGTTTGAGTTCTAGCTCCGCACGCTCGAGCATGGACTGGTCAAACACACGCCCCTCCCCGAAACCAACTTGACGCAAAGAATCAATGATTTCCTTACTTTCAAATTCCCGCATGCCTGTAAATGAGACCGAGGCAATGATGGGTCGCTCTCGGACGGCGACCACAACGATATCGTTATCCGTGCTGATTTGAACGTCACTAAAGAAACCCGTGCTGTACAAGTCGCGGATGGTCTCTGTCGCCATCTCCTCAGTGAACCTTTCACCGACGTTTACAGGGATATACGCAAACACAGTGCCCGTCTCAGTACGCTGAATGCCTTCAACACGGATATCTTTGACGACAAATGGGCTAAAAGCAAAAGCCGAACTGGCAAAAGCCATCAGAACCATCAACAAAGCCAAGCGGGACAAACGAACGCCTGCCAAGACAGGGGCAAAACCTTGGCGGCTAGTGAAAAGTGGCATGCGTGGGACTCTCTGTCAAACGGACGTGTGAAATTGTATCTTGCATTTTACGGGACATTACAGCTAACTCAAAAGACGGGTCAGGTCGTTAAAGATCGCCAATGTCATTAGTCCGCCTAGGACGACCACCCCTGCCCTTTGCCCAACCTCTAGCCACTTGGCAGGCGCTGGCTTTCCACGCAATATCTCAATGATGTAAAACATCAAATGACCACCGTCTAGCATCGGTATGGGTAATAGGTTCAAGACACCGATACTGACGCTAACAAGCGCCAAAAAAGCGATGTAAGACGCCAGACCCATTTTTGCCGTCTGCCCCGCATAGTCGGCAATAGTGACTGGCCCGCTGATGTTTTTCCAAGAAACAGCACCAGAAACCATCTTCCCTAACATTTTTAATGAAAACCAAGCCGTTTCAACCGTGCGTACAGAGCCTAGCCACAAACTATCCAAAGGTCCGTGCTTAACCGTCACCATTGGTACGTCCGTGGTCAAAGACACACCGATTAAACCAATCGTTTGGCCATCTGCTGTCTCTTCGGCAAGCGGGGTAACGGAGAGCGAAATTTTTGCGCCATCCCGGTCAACAACAAGGGGGAGCGTTTGTCCCGCACTAGCATGAACCACATCGATCATTTGACGCACATCAGGTTCACGAACGTCACCAATCGCGTCAATTAAATCACCGCTCTGTAGACCGGCAGTGGCAGCGGCACCATCGCTGCGGACTTGCCCTATCCTAGCCTGTCCGCTATCCAGTGACACCCCAGCAGCGGCCAAAGCATCCGCCTCAGGGTCCGCGCCGGCACCAGGCAAGGTGAGACGGGTCTGAAACGGTCGATCGAACCGATCGATTGCCACGTCAACGCTTCCACCTGAGACGCTTTGATCCAACAATTGCCAACGCACGTCACGCCAAGACTGAACAGGTGTGTCGCCTATTGAAACCACCCGATCTCCGGCTTGGATACCGGCTTGCTCGGCGGCTGTCCCCGCGGGCGGCGCTGCCAGAATGGGCATGGGCTCTTGACCACCAACCCAATTCAAGGCAGCGTATAACAGCGCCGCCAAAATGAAATTGGCCATCGGACCCGCAGCCACAATAAAAAAACGGTTGCGAACGGGTTGCTCAGAGAAAGCCTCTAAGCGCTTTTGGGTATCAGCCCCTGGTTCGGGCTCCTCTTGCATTTTTACGTAACCACCCAGCGGGATCCCTGCAACCGCCCATTCAGTGCCCCGCTTGTCAAAGCGCCGCCAAAGTGGTTTGCCAAATCCCACAGAAAATCGCAACACCCTCACGCCACAACGTCTAGCCGCCCAGTAGTGGCCGAGTTCGTGAAAAGTGATCAGAATGCCCAGGGCAACGAGAAAAGAAAGGATGGTGGTGATCATGAGTTAACACTTGCCCGGTGATAATCGCGGCTAGTTTGACAAGCAGCCGCCGCAAAGGTTCTGGCTGCGTCGTCTCGCTGCAGTACATCGGCCAGATCACTGACTCTAGATTGCGATTGACTACACTCCCAGTCTAGCGTTTGCTCTATGACTTGCGCAATTTTTAAATAAGGCAGCTCATGCGCCAAAAATGCCGCCACCGCCACTTCATTCGCGGCATTCAAAGCAATACAGCTGGACTGGCCTTGACGAAGGGCTTGGTAGGCCAATTCCAGGCACGGATATCGATCAACTTCAACGGCATCAAACTCCAATTTACCAAGCGCCACGAGGTCTAGCCCAGCCACGCCCGCTTGAATTCGCTCCGGAAAACCCAGGGCATAAGCAATCGGCGTTCTCATGTCCGGGTTACCCAGTTGGGCAAGCACAGAACCATCGTGATACTGCACCAAAGAATGAATCACGCTTTGCGGATGAATCACCACGTCAATACGATCGGAAGGCATTGCAAATAACCAGTGCGCCTCGATCACTTCCAGCCCTTTGTTGAGCATGGTTGCAGAATCAACCGATATTTTTTCACCCATTGCCCAGGTCGGATGGGCACACGCCTGCTCTGGGGTGACGGCATCTAAACCATCCAGCGGATAGTCCCTAAAAGGGCCTCCAGAAGCTGTGAGGATCAAACGGTCAACACTCGCCTCCGGTGTTTGGCACGCCAACGCTTTGGAAACATTCGGTAAACACTGAAAGATGGCATTGTGCTCGCTATCAATGGGCAGCAGCTCGGCCTTGTTTGCTCGAATAGCTTCCATGAATATGGAACCGGCCGCCACCAAAGCTTCTTTGTTTGCAAGCATCACCCGCTTGCCTGCTTGGGCCGCAGCCAATGCCGCCGGTAGTCCAGCCACCCCCACGATCGCTGCCATCACGACATCGGTTTCTCGATCGGCTGCCGTTTGCACCAAAGCATCTTGACCCACCCGGATCTCCGGTATTTTGCCTTGCAAGCCAAACGCGTCCCGAAAGGCCTTGGCCGCATCATCGGTTGGCACAATCACGCAATCTGCCTGCGTGTAATGGGCTTGCTCAGCCAATTTCGCCATACGCAAATTACCGCTCAGGGCATGCACCCGAAACCGGCCAGGATGGCGCATGACCACGTCAATCGTGCTCTGCCCTATTGAGCCCGTTGATCCCAAGATGGTGATGTTTTGCTGAGTCATCAATACCAAAAATCGCTTATCAGAAGGTAGGCCACAGGTACATCGGCAACCACCGCGTCAACCCGATCATAGACGCCTCCGTGCCCTGGTAACAATCGCCCGGAGTCTTTGACCCCGGCGGCGCGCTTCAAAAGTGACTCAAATAAATCACCCAAAACCGAAACGACGCCTAGTACCAAGGCGCTTAGGACCAAGCCGAGCCAACCCCAGTGGCTAAGGACCTGTTCGGCGAAGCTATCCGCCCATTGAGATGACGCTATCATCCATATTAAAACGCCTGTCAGGCCAATCAAGGCGCCTTCACGAGTTTTTCCAGGACTGATGGTCGGCGCCAATTTATTTCGACCAAACTGACGGCCGCCGAAATAAGCAAAGATATCAGCA
>Ga0209953_1000459_pt1 | contig 14437 bp, 25 predicted proteins | sample SalPonred_H2O_MG_FD_185713 | JGI IMG/M metagenome (GOLD analysis project Ga0209953, IMG submission 185713) | Salt pond water microbial communities from South San Francisco under conditions of wetland restoration - Salt Pond MetaG... | ecosystem: Environmental > Aquatic > Non-marine Saline and... | reverse complement strand
CAGTTGGTGGTGCTGCTGTAAGTCAGGTTCACGTCACATCTACGAATGACCTGACTACCGGTGCTGTCGATCTTCCAGACGCCAATATGGCTGAAGATGAGACGTTCACCACAAGCAGCATCTTTACTGGCCCTGCGTCAGTAGATACGGCTGCAATCTCACAGGTTGAAACTCTATCTGCCGATGAAATAGCCACAGGAAGCCCTGCTGTAGACACGGCGGACATTGCTGTATCTTCTGTTCTTGCTGCTGCCGATGTTGCTACATCTGCACCGTTAGTCGGAACGTCAGGTCTAACCCAGCTTCACGTTGTTGCCACCGATGACATCACGACAGGCTCTGTTGATGTCGCTGACGCCAACATGGCCGAAGATGAGACGTTCAACACGTCCAGCATCTTCACTGGCAACGTCGATCTAGGCACGCCAGACTTACAGGAACTTGATCCTGCGCCTCGTATGAACGCAGGTCTGCTGGACCGTTATTATCAAGACTTCTACGAGGTATCTAATCACAGCGATTACGATGAAGTCCTGATTCAAAACGACTTTAGCGAATTTCAAGTCCTTAATTTCTTCAGGGTTAGCGAGCCAGTTTGGACTGGCGACCGCTGGACGATGGATGTTTACTATCGCTTTGAGAACAGGGATGACCCTAGTTTTGTTTACCGTTATTATAAGGAAACGGTGGAAATCCTTGGGCCGGATTACACTAATCCAAACCCAGTCAATGTCATTAACTTTGTAAATTACGGCACGACAGAGCCTGCGGAGTGGGACACTCTGCCAATCAATCCAATTAATAATACGCCTATTTATCATAACGGCAACAAGGCTGAGCTTTATTTAATTAGTGATGATGCGCGTTGGCGCTATCAGCCTTCGGGGACTACCTTCGCCGCAAATGAGTTCGGTGTTGATCCCGTTGTAAAAATATATCAGGCCGAAATCCTTGATGGCCGTGCGATAATCTACTCTCTCAACGAGAAGACGAACCCTGACAACCCTTTCGATGTTGCTGACACACTTGCAATAAAGGTGTTCGACATTGGTACAGTTGATCGCCCTGATCCTGTCACAGATATTGTCGCTGCACCGCTAACAGGCGCACCTGCTGTTGACGATGCTCAAATGATTACTGAGCATGAACTGTTTGTTGATGGTGATTTATTCACCCCTGCTCCTCAAGTTGATAGTGCATCTGCTGTCATTAACATTGTTGCTGTCGCTGATGACGTTGAGGCAGGATCACCTGTTGTCCCTGACCTGATCTACAACAACAACTTAGCGACTGTTGGCATAACGACGGGCAATGTATCGGTTGATGATACAGCTATGCTGGTCAACCGTGTTCTAGGCGAGCAAGACCTATACACTGCTGCACCTGTACTAGATACGTCAGCGATTACACAGCTTCACGTTTCCGCTGGTCTTGATGTCGTCACTCTGGCGGCTGATGTTCCTTCTGCCAACATGGCTGAATACGAGACGTTCACGACAGCCAACCTGTACTCTCAAGCGCCTACTGTCCCCACACTGGCGCTGGACCAAGACGCCAAGCTAGAGACTTCTGACATTGAGACGGGTGCGCCAGATGTACCTGTAATTGACCCGCTAGTTCTGCATGACTTTGCCACTGCGGACATTGATACGGGTTCTGCCTTTGTCGAGAACGCTGACGCCTCAATAGTTTATGACTTTGATGCTGATAGCTTGAACACTGGCGACTTTGACGTTCCTCAAGCTATCCTGACCGGGGAGCACATCCTTGCCACAGCAAGCCTCGACACGGGTTCTCCTGCCGTTGATGATGTTGACCCAGAAATTCAATATGGCTTTGGTAATACGGATGTATATACAGGCTCACCTGTAGTCCCGGATGCTGAGTACACAGAAGTCCAGTCTCTTAGCACTGCTGACATCGTAACTGGTGCACCTACAGTCCCACCAGTCGCTATGGTTGAGGGTGAGTTCTTCTTACCGGAGGATATTACAGCAGGCTCTGTGGGCGTAGAAGCTGGCGCTATGCAGCAGCTTCACATCCTTGGCGGGGCTGACGTAAACTCTGGTGAGGTTCGCGTAGAGTCTACTGACATTGACGAAATCAATGTTCTTGCGGCTGCCGACCTTGATACTGGTTCTCCTGCTGTTGATGGCACGGAAATAGATCAGGACCACGATCTAGCGGGCGACATTATCCTGTCAGGCAATCCTGTCGCTGCCCAGATCGCACTGACACAGGATCACTCTGTTTCCACTGAGGTGGTGCTATTTGGTGCTCCTCAAGTTGCTGAAACGGCAATATCTCAGGATGAAAGCGTTGAGGCTTCTAATGTAACTACAGGAGCGCCTGATGTTGCAGAAGCCAAGGTCGTTGCGTTCTATGCGATTGAGATACCCGACCTTGCAGCAGGCGTTCCCGCCATTGGTGATGCGCCGATGTCTGAGGATGAAAGTTTTGGCGCAGTCAATGTATTTACTGAAGCGCCAGACATTGACGACGCTGAAATGGTGTTCAGCCGAAACGCTGGGATGGACAACAGTCCTAACAGCGTAGAGGTAGCAAATAGCATCAATTCTGTGGTACTATTCAACGACGGCAGAAACACGGTGGAATGATGTCTCTAAACTTTTTTATCAAGCAGAATGACACTAGCCCATCTATGCGTGCTACGCTGAAGGGTTCTGATGGCTCTGCGATCAACCTAAACAATGCAAGTGTCGCTTTTAAAATGGGTCCGATAGCTGGCGGTGGTCTTACTGTAGATGCCGCTGCCGACATATTTGACCCAAGCGAGGGTGTTATTGAGTACCTCTGGACGACGGACGACACGTCTGAGTCCGGTTCATTTCGCGTTGAACTTGAGGTCACATACTCTGACGGGAAAGTTGAGACGTTCCCTAACAGCGGGTTTATCCGCGTTGAGATTACACCGGACATTGGGTGAGGCGGCATGGATTTAATCAGAGCATTTTGGCCCGTCGCGGTTGCGTTTGTCGGCTTTCTCGTTTGGCTGATCCGATTGGAAAGTCGGTCGATTGAAAACAGCAAAGAAATTAAGCGGCTTTGGAACCAGCGCCGTGAAGACCTTGAGATGTCCAAGCAGGCCCGTGATGAGACTAACTCCATGCTGGCCGAGATCCGGGACGACATCAAAGACCTGATCGGCAGGATCGGAAAGTGACTGTCTGCGCCCTCATGTTCGTTGGGTGGGGGCACATGTACGTCAACGGGATCGGCACAGTGCTCTATAAGCGGTGCACCTATGCCTGCGGAGACGCCAAGCTGTCCCGCATTATTCCCCCGCACCACGCCTGCGCCGAACGGATGTATCAAATATGATCGATCCCATCACAGCCCTGTCAGTAGCGGCAAGTGCGGTAAGCAACGCCAAGTCGCTGATCGCCGCTGGCCGTGATGCCACAGGCGCGCTGGCAAAATTTGCTGGGGCGGTGTCTGACGTGAACTACGCGGCAGAAAAGGCCAAGAACCCGTCGATCTGGAAAAGCCTCACAGGATCGCCAGAAGCCGAAGCGATAGAGATATTTGCCGCCCAGAAGAAGATGCAGCAGATGCGCAAAGACCTAGAGACGCTAATCAGCTTCACCTACGGCCCTAAGGGGCTGGACGACTACAAAGAAACATTGCGCCGTGTACGCGCCCAGCGCAAGAAAACTGCGTACCGGCAGGCTGAGATCAAAGAGGCCGTGATCGTCTGGACGCTTGGTACGCTGGTGACTTTGGCTGGTGTGGCGGGATTAGGCGTTTTGCTGTATGCAATCGGCAGAAACGAAGGGAAATGGTAGATGCGTAAGATTGACGAAATAATTGTTCACTGCACGGCCACCCGCGCTAATTGGCGCGAAGACCAGAGCACAGCGCTCAAGGTCAGAGAGGTCCGTCGTTGGCACGTTGAAGATAATAAGTGGTCCGACATCGGCTACCATTACCTGATCGACAGGGACGGCACCATTGCGGAAGGCCGCCCCGTAGAGCGCGCTGGCGCTCATGCTCGTGGGTATAACGCTCACAGCATTGGCATATCTTTGTTTGGTGGCCACGGCGGAGATCAGGATGACCAATTCGAGGAACACTTCACCCCGCAGCAAGACCGCGCTCTGCGCAAGCTACTGGCGCAACTGCAAATGGAATATCCTGCAATCAAAACAATTCGCGGCCATAACGCGGTATCGGCAAAAATGTGTCCGTGCTTTCAGGTCCAGCCGTGGTTGAACGCAGCAGAGAAGGCGAAGAAGCCGGAGCGGACAAAGATCGCACAGACGAAGACAATTCAAGCGTCGAGCGTTGCGAAGGTGGCATCTGCCGCCACACCCCTTGTTGGTGTTGTCGGTGGTCTTCCGTGGCAGAACTTGGCGATCATGGGCGTGCTGGCAGTGGTGGCGATGATTGCGCTGGGGGTGATTGACCTTGAGCGGCTCAACAAGTGGAACAAGGGAGACCGCTGATGTTCCTGTTGAGCAAACTGAAAATGTATCTTTGGATCGCGGGTGCTGCTGCCGTTGCAGCCGTGACCGTTTATTACCGTGGCCGTGCAGACGGTAGGGACATCATTGAGCATGAGATCAAAGATGACCGTCTGGACAAATTGCTGACCGCAAAGGACGTACAGGATGACGTACAAGAAATGGATGATGGGCAGCTTGCTGATCGCGCTCGTGAGTGGGTGCGGGGCAAAGATTAGCGGTGACACCTACTGCGACCTGTCTGAGCCAATCTACTTCGGCAACGACGGCATCGTTGACGATCTGGTGAAGTCGGACCCGAAGCTGCTGCGGCAGATCGTGGAGCACAACGAGACACGCAAGGCAATCTGCTCAGAGTAGTGCCATGCGGAAGCGCAGCCCCACACAAAAAGGTCGTGCAGGCGAGCACTACGTCTGCTTTGTCATTGAGCAGGCAGGCTTGGAGGCCGTCAGGGTCGATGGGCGTGCCGACTTGCATGTCACGCTGCCCAGCGGGCGCATCCTGCGTGTTGAGGTGAAGACCAGCACCAAGAAGCACAATAGGGTGTACAAGTTCCACATAGGCCGGTCACAGGCCGACGTGTTTGCGCTTGTAGCTTTTAGCGACACTCCGCTTGTGCGCTTCTTTCTGACGGCGGATGCACCTAAATGGAGCCTGCCTATCGCCGATTTCACGGAAGATAAGCAGGCCCAAGATTTAGACTGGCTAACCAAACTTAGCTAAGATAGCTATTTCGTGCGGGGCGCGAACACATCAACCTAACAGACCGCAGGTTTTGTTTTAGTCCGTGTTACCGAATAGCGCCAAACTACTCACTGCGCCCCGCACGATCTCACTTCGTTGCTTCCGCGTGTGCGTCTCTGACCAGTTCGAGCATAAGTTCCGCCATCGTTTGGCAACCGTATTTCTCTGCCTCTCTGCATACCCATAGAACCTGCTCCCGCGTCAGGCGTGTGAGGACGTACCCCATCGTGCCTCTGTGCATGTAGTAGTTAGTCCCGTGGTTGAGGGGCGAGCCTAACAGCACAGGCGGGATGACGCCTTCGGCGCGGCCACGGGTAAGCGCCGATGTCACCGTAGAGTATTTAAGCCCCAACTCCTTGGCGATTTCCTTGTTGCTCTTGCCCGCGTTGTATTTCTTCCAGATTGTTTTCGTCTGCTCTGACCTAGTTGCTGGCACTATGCTTTCTCCATTTCGTCGTAGTATTGGTCTAGCGCAGCCGACACGATAACGTCTGCGGCGCTCACTGAGTTGCGTTCTGCCTGTCGGGCTACCCAAGTCTGGAAATCATACGATTGGCGCTGTAGGGCGGCTCTTACGCTGCCTGTGCCGATGTTTTTCCAGTGCACCCGTGGCTGACGTGCTGGCGGTAAGTCGCCACGTTCGCGCGCCTTTTTGATAAAGTTGGTCGTCGCGCAGTACGAGATGCCCAGCGTCGCGCTGATCTGCTTGCCGTTCAAGCCTTGCTCGATCAGCGCCTGCACTTGCGGCAGCCGTTGGCTGTAGGGCGGTCCTTTCTGATGTGCCTTGCTCATACCTTCACCTCACAAAAATGCAGATGTGTCTTTGGCCCACAGCAAGAACGATGCGCGCTGCTGATGCGGCTTACTGTGCACGCTGGCCTTCACGATCTGACCGGCGCTGAACATGCTGTTGAGTTGCTGGTTCGCCTCCATCAAATCTAAGCCCATCTGAAGGGCAACCTCCTTGGTGGTAAGGTAGCCGTCCTCAAGCAGCGAGATAACGTCTGAGGTGAGGTCTCTGCTGATCTCAGGGGCATCTACGTCTGACAGGTAGATCGCCATCCATGGCGTGCGGCCTGCCGGGTCACGCTCGTTCACGACTAGCTTGGCGTTCAGGTCATCACCCATCTTGCTGTTACTAGCGGATAGTACATTGGCTGGGATGTAGCACTGCTCACCGCCTGATGTGAGGCCGAAGCCATTGCCTGTCGGAAGCACGTTGACGATGGTCAATCGATCTTGAGTTACTGTAGTCATTTTGTACCTTTCTCTGGTCTACTTTTAGGTCTAACCGTCCAACCCGATGGGATGTCCAGTTCTTTGCAGCCGACATCTACACCGGCGCGGATGTCGTACATCGCCTCACCGCAGGCGCGCATGGTCGTGAAGACTTGATACTCTCCTGTCGGCTCATGTGTGATCGGGGCAATGATGTAGAGGATCGCGTAGAATGTCATCCCAGCACCAGCGGCAAAAACATGAGCGCGTAGAAGATGCCAAACAGGCACAGCGCGCCAATAATGTCTTCAATCCAGTTACGCATCGTCTTCGTCCTCCATCAGTTCGCCTATGATCTCACAGGAAAGGTCCACTGCTTCACCTAAGACCGCATCAACGTCAGCCGATGCAATCATTTCGACAACTTGCATCGCCTTCGCCAGCTTGGCCTCAAGTCCTTCAATGTAGTTCGCCGCCTTCAACGCCGCGTCCACATACTCATGCACATACGTCTCGCGGCCCTCGCACAAATCCTCAACCAGATCGCAGAGCGTCTTTACTACGCTGTCAGTCATTGCTCCGCCTCCAACTCTGCCAGCTCGCTGCGCAGGCGCTGCAATGCGTCCCAGTCCATCTCAAGGTCAAACTTGACTGACGACCGACGCACGCCGCTGTGCGTGCTTTCGAGGTGCCGGTAATTGCCCTCCGCACGCTCAATGGCGCGCTTGAGGTAGATGATTTTTTGTTCTGTTGTGAGCATTTGCTTTCCTTTCTAACTAACACCTAAATTAATAATCCAACAATTATCCTAACGCAACCCCCTTGACCTACATTTTTTATCCTATATGGTCAGGGCATCGAAACAGGAGACACCTATGACCAATAAGGAAAGCCGGGTCGTCTTGACCCAAGAGCAGCACGCGGCGCTGACCATTGCTGCAAACCGCGCTGGCATGGCGCTGGCAACATTCTTGCGACATTGCGCATTAGAGCACGCAGCCCAGCAGGGCATTCACGCACAGCAACCGAAGGTGGACTGATGCTGGTCTATGGCATTGATCCCGGCTTTAGCGGAGCAATCACGCTGTACTGGCCGAAGACAGGCGACATCGAAGTATACGATATGCCTGTGATGAAAAACGCCAAGGGCAAGACCGTCCTGAACCATCACGGCGTCTTGGACATCCTTGAGCCTGAAGGTAACGGCAATCGTGTTGCGTATATTGAGCAAGTCGCGGCAATGCGCGGCCAAGGTGTGTCTTCAATGTTCCGCTTCGGTGAGCAGTACGGCGCACTGCAAATGGCATTAGCGGCCACCAAGACACCGATAATGCCTGTAACGCCTGCCACATGGAAGCGGCACTTCGGACTAAGCAGCGACAAAGGTGTGGCCCGCAGCACAGCTATGAACCGCTTCCCGGCTGAAGCCAGCAGGTTTGCGCGGGTGAAGGACGATGGACGCGCAGAGGCCACGCTGATTGCGCTTTATGGATGGGAGACGATGAAGTGATTACACATGATCTATCCAATGAAGAATACCACGCCAGCGATGCGATCAGTTCGTCTGATGTGAAGGCCGTTCTGACAACCAGCCTATACCACTGGAAGAACAAGTCGTTCACAAGCACGGCTGCAATGGACCTTGGCACAGTCGTTCACGACATGGTCTTGGAGAGCGGTGCCAATTCAATCAGAGGGCCAGAAAACAGGCGCGGCAAAGAATGGAAGGAACTTAAAGCCGAAGCTGACGCCCAAGGCAAAACGCTGCTGATTGAAAGCGAATACGACACAGCAGACGATATGTCCGCTGCACTCATGGCCGACCCCACATGCGCAAAGGTGCTGGCATCCAAGGATGGCATCCGCGAAGCCAGCCTCTTCGCAGAGTGCCCTCGTACTGGCCTCAAGCTGCGCTGTCGCCCCGACATCTATGTGCCGTCAACCCGCGTGATGGGCGATGTCAAAACAACACGAGACGCATCCCCACGCGGATTCGCCAAGCAAACGTACCAGTTGCGGTACGACGTGCAGGGCGCTTTCTACAAGTATGTGGCGGAACTCTGCGATTGGGACGTGGACTACTTTACATTCCAAGCAGTCGAAAGCACACGTCCGCACGCTGTTTGTATGCACGCACTCAGCAATGAGGCACTTGAACTAGGCAAGGCAGATATGATCCTTGCTCTACACCAGATTGCTGAAGCGCAACAGAAAGGCGAGTTTACAACGAACTGGCCGCGCTTCAACATGATCCATCCACCATCATGGATGGCACAAGACTGAGCACGGCAGTTTCCGTGCATCGCTATCGAAGGAGATAAAAGATGGCATCTAATCCAGTATTCAAAAAGGTTCTGCTAAAGGACATCGAAATTCAATATCCACGGCTGGACAACACTTACCGCTTTAACAGCCAAGAGCAGCGCAGTGAGCCTTGCAGCCCAACAGCGCAGGGCGCAGCATGGTCGGTAAGCTGGGCCATGAGCCACGAAGACGCAAAGGCGCTACACGGCGAACTCTCGGCGCACTACAATGAGTGCAAGTCACGCGACACAACACTGCCAGCGTTCAGCAAAGTCTTCGGCATGAAGAAGCAGGAGAATGGCACAGTCACGTTTCGCGCGAAGAAGAACGGCACAAACCGGAATGGCGATGCCAACCAGCCGCCAACAGTGATCGGCGCAGATAAGCAACCGCTTGCTGACAAGGCGATCTGGACCGGCTCTAAAGGCACCCTGCGGGTAATTGCGTTCCCATCCAAGTCACCACAAGGCGAAGGCGGGATCAGCCTCTTGCTTGACGCTGTGCAGGTGATTGAGCCAGTGTACGGCGGTGATGGGCTAGATGACTTCGATCAGATCGCACCTGCCGCGCAAGATGACCCGTTTGGCCTGCCTCCGATTGAGGATAAGCCTGCGCCAGCACCTGCAAAGGCCGTCGATCTGGAGGACGAAATCCCTTTTGACTAACCCAGCTTCTGCCAGAGCGGTCATCATTTGACCGCAAGAGGCTGGGTAAATAAATAATAAGGCGGGCTGTGTGGGAGATCACAGCCCGCCTTAAACAGAGGAAAACAGACATGCGACCGACACATCTGGGGGAATGATAATACTATGCAAAGCGGTAGTAAATACCCAACGCTACACTGGAGCGAATACGGACCATCTGTAGCTGCGCGCTACAATCTAAAGAAATCAGGACCGGACAGGTACAACGGGCCATGCCCTAACTGTGGCGGGGATGACCGTTTCTGGATCAAAAGCTACAACGGCGAAATGAAGGTAAACTGCAATCAATGCGGTGACTTCAAGGCAATCTATGCAGAGATGGAGGCCAGCGGCGTTATACCCAAGCCCAATTTGCAGCCCTTACAGATTGCCACTGCGCCGGACATGGCAGACTTTGATGACCACACGCCATACCACACTCGCAAGGGTGTGGACCTGATTGGGGCGGACCTCGACGGTGATACAGTCGTCGTCCGTATATACAATGCAGACAGGCAGCGCGTCGGCACGCAGCGCATATCACCCAACGGCAAAAAGATGTTCTCCAAGGGCATGGCGCAATCCGGCGCATTTGGCGTTGTTGGTAAGCCTGAAAGCGGCACAGTCTACGTCGCGGAGGGCTGGGCAACATCAGTGTCAGTCCACATGGCAACAGGCAGGCCCGTCATATTCGCACTAAACTCAGGCAACCTTCCCAAAGTTGCCAAGGTTCTGACTGAACTTTTCCCATCGTCAGAGTTTATTGTTGCAGCAGATAATGACGATCCCGGCGTAAAAGCCGCGCAGGCGTCAGGCTTTCAGTATGCTCTGCCCCCCGCAGGCCAAGACTGGAATGACCTGCACGCAGCAAGCGGATTGGAGGCCGTCAATACAGGTCTGCAAAACCTAATAGCGGCTGGCACTAGCTTAGAGGCGGCGGCGCGAGAGGTCACAGGAATCAGCGCTGATGACATGAACTTCGCAATGGACAGCAGAGGCGCAATCCCATTCAACCATCACAATGCAATGGAGATACTCACCAAGAGCGATGAATGGAAACACGTCTTTGCGTTTGATGAATTTGCACAGCGCAAGATGGTCATGCAGCAAATACCGGGCGCAGCAGGAAACCCAGATAAATTCAGGCCGCGTGAGATCAAAGACAGCGACTACATCTCAGTCGTCCGCTGGTTCAACATGAATGGCTTTCTGCGCGCCAATAAAAACACGATCTGCGATGTCGTGGACGCATCATGCCACGAAAACATTATATCACCCGTCAGGCACTACCTCGAAGACCTTGGCAAAAAAGCAGAGCAAGACCCAGAAGATGACGACTACCTAGATCAGTGGGCCATAAGAATGCTTGGTGTTGAGCCTCAGAGCGATGAACACCAACTGTATATATACGAGGTCAGCCGCAAGTGGATCATATCAGCAGTCGCAAGGGCGCTTGACCCCGGCTGCAAAGCAGATGGCGTGCTTATTATGGAAGGCTCGCAGGGTGCAGGTAAATCAACCGCACTGCGCGTGCTTGCTGGCGATGAATGGTTCGGTGACGCACTGCCACAGATGGGAACTAAAGACGCATCAGACTACCTGCGCGGCAAATGGATTGTAGAACTCGCTGAGTTGTCAAACATCAACAAGGCAGAAGTCGAGATCGTCAAAGCATTCGTCAGCCGCACAGAAGAGCGGTTTAGACCTGCGTATGGCCGCAGCGAGATTTGCTATCCACGTCACTGCGTCTTTGCAGGCACAACAAACAAGTCTGATTACCTGCGAGATGAGACAGGCAACAGGCGCTTCTGGCCAATCAAATGCGGCAAGATTGATGTTTCGCTGATTAAGAAGGAGCGGGAAAAGCTGCTTGGTGAAGCCGTCAAGGCTTACATCAATGGCGAAGAATGGTGGCTGTCAGGCGAGGCAGAGTCATATGCACGCACAGAGCAAGACAAGCGGCTGGCAGTCGATGAGTGGACAGGCGAAATCGAGACCTACTGCCAAACACGCCATGAAGTCGCCATAACAGAGATCGCAAAGGACGTGTTTGATATGTCCCCGAAAGAGGTCAATCGCATGACGCAGAACCGCATCAGTTCAATCCTGTCTTCAATCGGATACACCCGCAGCGGGAAATTCACGACAGGAGAACTGCGCAACAAGGCCAAGTTTGTAAGGGAGACGTGAAATGGATGATGTAAAGGTCGCTGATGTCAGGGAGATTGCGCAATACGATGACGGCACAACAGTTCACTGCGGTCTAGCAAAGGGCCACAATAACGGCCTAGATGAAGAGGGATTCAATCACCAATACTTGTATGAAGATCGGATGTCGAAAGGTGAATTGCCGTTTATCACAAGAGGCATCAGGGTCAGGCCCGTAGTCGGCCACCAGCGCGATGGGGTGAATATTCCCTCTTATTGGAGATCAGACCCCGGCGACATTGATCGCTTTCTTGACGGCTCCGGGCTTGGTGAAGGTGAAGCGCACAAGATGGCAAAGCAGGCGTGCTTTGAACTTATTTCAGAAAGCAAGATACACCGCATTGTTAGAGGCGACCTGCCCAAAGGATTTTATCTGGGTGGACAAAAGCAGGAGCTAAATGTCCAAGTCGGTGGGGAAACATATTTTGCAGATGTGGGCGCATGGGATGACCGCTTCCCAAATGCGCCAATCGTGTTTGAAGTCACCAACTCAAGCGGACAGAAGGCAGACCGTCTCAAAGCGATGTCTGACGCGGGCATCAGGGTTTATGAAATCCTGATCGGCGCAAAGGTCAGGAAGGCCGTGCAAGACGGCATCAAGATTGATGTGGGCTTCTTCCGCAGCATGATGCTGAAAAGCAGATTTAGGCTGCGGAATGGTGCCAGCACAGACTGCACGCTCACCAAATACATCATGGTTAAAGAGGCTGAAGAGGCGGCAAAAGAACGTCATCTGCGGGCAAAGAGTGAAAGACATGTTGAAGCGAAATTGCCTGAAGTTGATGAATCAGTCAGCAAATCTGCAAGGTCGATAGAGTACGTCAGAAGGGTTGGGCCGCATGTGGCGGCTGACAGATTGCTGGACCGCATAAGAAGCGCTGACACCAGTGGCGTTCGGGCTTTCTCTAGAACGCCTGAGTATAGGGCGGCAGTCTACGAGATTGAGAATATGGACGATCCTGAAGGTAAAGTTAGAGCGATCCACATAAGGAATGCGGTGCAGTATTATGGGCGGTTATGATGCGCACGACTTGTGCGCACGACATGCCAAAATGGGGGTCAAAATTGTAACCCTATTTTTGCGCACATGCGCATGACTTTCTTACTAAACTTACGAAGTATATATAACTATATGATATGTAAGGATAATCCTAGGGGGGTTTAAAATATATGGGGTGTTGTGCGCAAATTACAGGTTTTATAAAGTGCGTGGGAATGTCGTGCGCATGTGCGCAAGTGTTGGAGACGGGGTGTGAATGAGCGTACAGAAAACCTTACGTTTTTGGAGAAGCTGAATAGCTGCAAGTGCCTTGATGAACTCTACGGCTTCGCAAATCGCAGGAAAGTGTTGCGCACAACTGACGACACGGTTGCGCCAAAGTGGACTGAAGAAGAGCGTCGGATGATCTTGGCGCGCAAATACGAACTGGAGAGAAAATGCAAATGAACAACGACCGAACACTTGTGCTGGCAGAAGCGATTGATCTTATCAACGGGGAGCGCCAGCAGCACTACGGCACGCCGCAGGACAACTTTAAAGCAATCGCTGACCTATGGTCGGCCTACCTTGGTCATCCTGTATCACCGGCTGATACATGTCATATGATGGCGCTGTTGAAGATTGCTCGACTACGCAACGGCAAACACCGTGACAGCAGTGTGGACGCCGCTGGATACATGGGGCTTGGCTTTGAGGTGGACCAGTGAGGCCGCTTTATGAGACCGCGCAGGACAGAGATAACGAGAAATCTATCTCTGAAATCTTGGAGGCTGAGTTTGGTTGTCAATTAACCAAAATGCCAATGAAGCTGGGTTTAGATTTTATGGCGTGCAGGTCGGGGTCAGCCGTTGCTTTTATTGAGGCCAAGCGCCGGAAGAATAAGATGTTTGATTACCCGACCTATATGATCTCGCTGCACAAGATGATGGCCGCTTCCTCTCTGACGCAATGTACGGGTCTCAAGTGCTTCCTTGCAGTTCAGTGGGCGGACGCTATCGGTTTGTGCGAGATGCCTGCTGAAAGCATGGACATCCGTCTGGGCGGCACATCAAGGCGTGGCGATCCGCAGGATATGGAGCCTATGGTTTATTTTGACTTGAGCAAGTTCAAGGTAATTGCTAACCTGTAGTGGCAAGTGATCTCCTTTTACCTCCCTGCTTGCCTGCCTCAACTGACCTCGCCATTGTGCGGGGTCTTTTTTTGACCTACACTTGCGGCATGACGGATGAGCCTATGAACGCTGGTGAGATTGCATGTGAGTTGTTTGGCTTTGCTGAACACATGATTGAGTCTGGTGAAGACCCAGAGGATGTGCGCGCTGCGTTCTTTGCTGTCGGCATCAGGCTAAAGCAGTTGAGCGATGAGGCTGACGAAGAAGCGCGTCATATGATCCTGCGCTTGATAGACAATGGATAAGTGGCGAACACCAGAGGCCGCTGAGTACAGGAAGCTGTACAAGACAAAGCAGTGGAAGGTTCTGCGTGAGCGTGCTTTGCTGCGTGATGGGTTTAGATGTCAACACAAGGGTTGTGGTTCTTTCCTAAAGCGCGGCAGGAATGATCTTCGAGCGGCTGTGGTGCACCACTTGAGACCGCACAAAGGCGACCTTGATTTATTTTATGACATCGACAACCTGCAATCGGTTTGCTGGGGATGCCACTCAGGTGACATTCAGTCTATTGAGAGCAAGGGGTTTGATGTTACAATAGGTGAGGACGGCTGGCCCGTAGACCCTAAGCATCCCGGAGGCTGACCGGAGGGGTGGGTCAAATCTCTATTTGGTTATGCTGCGTAC
>Ga0209953_1000457_pt1 | contig 14453 bp, 9 predicted proteins | sample SalPonred_H2O_MG_FD_185713 | JGI IMG/M metagenome (GOLD analysis project Ga0209953, IMG submission 185713) | Salt pond water microbial communities from South San Francisco under conditions of wetland restoration - Salt Pond MetaG... | ecosystem: Environmental > Aquatic > Non-marine Saline and... | reverse complement strand
GGTGGGGCGATCTTTAACGGCTTTGTGGCTGGTGAGCGTGCTGCCGACTCAGGCGTGTTCCAGACGGTTGGGGCCATTGGTCGCACCAATGCGGGTGTCGAGACCGAGGGTCGATATGCTGGCGTACTTACCCCGGCGGGCTGGCAGGCCCAGAACTACACGATCACGTATGAAACGGGTGACTACACCATCGTGCCAGCAGACACCCTGTTGGTCAAAGCACCGGCAGTGAACGTGACATATGCAGACGCAATGAACCTGCGCACTGGCATGAGTGCTCAGTATCTGGACAGTGCAGATAACCAAATTAAGACGCTTTCGGTGCAAACGGTTGGCAGCAGCTATCAGGTTGACGATGAGGTCGGTGGTTTGGCACGGTTTGAGATCTCCCCCGAAGATGGGCGCACCAGCACGGCAGGGCTGCTGGCTGTGGGGGGCTACGATCTGGCACCGGCCAACGTTCAGATTCTGGACAATCGCCACTTTGATTCCATGGTGGCAGTCGGATCCCTAAGTGTCAGCCCACGCGAGCTTGACAGTACCGCTTCGGTCAACGCGGTACAGAAGGTCTATGATGGCAATCGGGCGATCAAGCGTCTAGAGTTAAACATTGACCTGCAAACGGCTGGCATCCAGACCGGTGACGAGGTGGCGATGCTGGGCAACGGCGTGTTTGCTGACCGCCATGTGGGTACCGACAAGACGGTCAATATTGATCTGATGCTGCACGGGGCAGATGCGAGCAACTACCGTCTGACACAGACCGCGCTGTCAGAGAACATTGGCACGATCACCCAACGCGAGTCAGTGACCTGGGTGGGCGAAGATGGCGGGCTGTGGTCAGTGAGCACGAACTGGCAAGACGGTGCACTGCCGGACCGCAACAACGTGGCCAGGGTGGTGATACCTCAGGCCAGTGAAGTGACCTTGGACAGTGACCTGACGGGTACGGTGCAAAGCGCGATTGCCAATGAGGGCACACTTAGCGTTCAATCCTCGAGTCCGCTCACACTGACCAATGCCTTCTCAGGTGCAGGTAGTCTGGACTTAAGCCAGACGGCCAACACCACGCTGGCAGGTGCCAGTGGCTTGACCGGACAGATCAACCTGGGCGCCAATCGCCTGACTGTGGCTAGCGCTCAGGCGCTTGGCGCCGGCAATCTGACGTCTAACGGTGGTCGCTTGACAGTCAGCGATGGCATCACTTTGGTTGGATTGAACGTCCAAGGCGCGCTTGAGCTTGCTAGCGGCATCCGCACCACGGGTGACCAAACCTACGGCGGGCAATTGACGCTAGCCACTACTGGCCCCGATACGTTCACCCTGCAAAGCCAGACGGGTTCCATTGATTTTAATGATGTCATTGACGCTGGGACCAATGCCAAAGGTGCCCAACGCTCGCTAGTCATCCAAGCCACCAACGGCAGCATCCGGGTCAATGAGCGCATGGGCTTAGACACCACCAACATGAGCGCTGAAGATTACTTGGCGCATACCGGCACCAACCCGTGGTCGCTGTCGATGACCGCCCGCGACATTTATCTCTCAGCAGACATCACCACCTACGAGACTCAGACTTACACGGGTGATGTCTGGGTGGCCGCTGACCCCGATGGCGAGCCAGCGATCACCTTAACCTCGATGGACCCAGCGGTGATGTTCATGGGCAGGGTCAACGACACCGAGGCAGGCACCCATACGCTAAACGTTCGGGCTATCACCACACTAACCGACCGAAGCGAGATGCCGCAGGTGATGTTTGGCGATGTGATTGGTGATGTCAATCCATTGGGGGCACTTAATGTCTTGGTGGGCATGCAAACGCCCAACCCGGACGCACCGATGGGTGAACTGTCGTCGGATCTAACGCAGGCCATTGGGCGTATCTCGATTGCCGATGGCATCACCACTGAGAACAATCAGTTCTATCAGTCAGACATCATCGTGACAGGCAACGAGCAGCCCAAAGAGGTGGCTTTGACCAGCCGTCAGGGCACGGTGACTGTGGTGTTTGGTCAAAGGCAGGGCTCGAATATAGGCTCCGGTGGCAGTTTCGTGGTCACTGAGCGCGCGGCTTTGATACCCGTTCCTGACAACAATCCTGATGGCAATATGGACCCACATACTTCAGCCACTGACATAATCGTGGACAGCAGCAGCAGCGTGAGGGAATCAGAATCAAGCGTGACGCCTTTAAGCGAGGCATCGGCGGTGACGTTTGTTGATTTAGCAACCAATGCGGGTAACTTAGAAGTCCGGGTAGTTAATGAATTTCAGGGTGACAGTATTCTGGGAGCGGTGGGGACGGGCGCTGAACCCGACAACGATGGCACTGAAATACTCTTGAGACCTGAGGTTGAGATCGGTGATATCGAGAGCTTAACCTGCGATTCGCCACTGGTCGATTCGGACGTGAGTGCGCCTGATCGAACCGATAACCTAGAAGAATGCTAAGCGTATGGAGAACACGTTCTGCAAAAGAAAACTAATGGTCTAAAGCACGCTAACCTCCAGCTACATTGTAGAAAAAATCATTAAACCCATCGTTGGTATATGTTGTTCGGTTCATACCCTTACCGATGGGTAAAATCGTCACATGTGGCTAATTCCTATCACCCGGAACATGAGTTTTTTGTTTGTGGCTACCCTAGGATCGGGATGGGTCGCGTCGTCTTCGCTCGCCGCCGAAACGGGACGAAGCCTCACCTCGGAACGCGGCTTCACGGGATTGTCGATCTACACGGCAACCGGTTATCAAAACGCCACTACCAAAGGCAGCAATTTACGCGTCCAAGGTACGAACGTGACTTTGCCATCACGCAGTGAATCGACAAACAGCACCTTCTGGTTGACGGGCTTGGACTACACGTACGTGTTTGATAACCAATTCTCGCTAGGCACTCAGTTCGATTACTACCCCAAGAGTGGTCAGTACGCCTTGTCTGTGAGCCCTGGCTATGAGTTCAACGACAGGGTTTTAGGCTATGTGCGACTGGGCTGGGTCAACGTGCCAACCACCATCGAACCCGGCGGTGGTCAATCGAATTACAAAGTCTGGCAAAACGCTTACTTCGCGGGTATCGGTACCAAAGTCAACATCTACCGCGGCCTTTACGGTTACGCCGAGTTACGTTATTCCGAAGTGGAGCGTTTGAATTTTACGGGCACAGCTGACGTGACGGTTGCGCCAGGTGTGGTGCGGTCGGTACCTATCCAGGGGTCAGCAGATACGACCGCGGTCAATGCCTTCATAGGATTGGGGTATCGGTTTTAAGTTCAACAGCACCTAGAAGCCCCACCTAAAGATTGTTAATTGTCTCGGTCGGTCGATCTGTGACAGGTTTCACCTCACCCAAGAGCCATGCCAAGAGATCCTGCACCGGCCGGATCTCTGATCCAAACGGCAGTTTGCCCTTTCCTCGAAAGAACAGACCCTTTTGGGTATCACCGTCTAGTGCATGCCCTAGCTGCTGGTCAATGCAGAACTGGCCCATCTCGGACTTACCATCACGAAGCCCACAGTGAGCCAGACAATCGAATGCCATGTTGCAACGCTCTTTGGCGTGAGCGCGTTCTTTTAAGATGGGTTCAATGCGGATGTATTTCTCAAGCCACGGGGTCTTGACCGCGCGTGCCGGCAAGCCTGCCACGCTGACAAACTCAACAATATCTTCTGGCTTGGCGCCAGCTAACACTTGTTTGAAGTTGTCGTGGGCGTCACATTCTTGCGTGACTGCAAATGCAGTGCCAAGCTGTACGGCGCTCGCCCCTAAGGATTGAAGCCGTTTGATGTCAGCCAAGCTACTGATGCCACCGGCGGCAATCAGTGGGATCTGCCCTTCAATGCCCATCTCGCGGAAGGCTTCGATGATTTGCGGGATTGCTGTCTCAAACTCAAACCGTTCGGATTCCAGGTCACTGACCTTGGCGGCACCCAGATGGCCGCCGGCCAAACGCGGGTGTTCGAGAACGATGGCACTGGGCAGCCGGTTCTTTTTAAGCCACTTCTTGACCACCAATTGCACGCCACGGGCATCCGACAAGATCGGGATTAATGCTGCCTTAGGAAAGTCTCGTGCCAGATCTGGCAGGTCCAGTGGCAAACCCGCGCCAACGACGATGGCATCAGCACCACTCTCGAGTGCTTGTTTGACGTAGATATCGTAAGCACCTAGCGCCTTCATGACGTTGACTGCAATCAGGCCATTACCTTGCGACAGGGTTTTGGCTTTTTTAATTTCCCGGTCGAGCGCCACGAGATTGGCGTTGTCAATTAAGTCACGCGCATCGGTTTCTTTTTCTAGATGTCGGGTTTGTTCCCAGAGATCCGGGTGTAGGCGACGCAAATCAACCGAAGAAATCGTGCCTATGGCACCAAACCGTGCCGTGGTCCCAGCCAAGCGACTCGCCGAGACGCCCACGCCCATGCCGCCTTGCACGATCGGCAGCAATGTTGTGTTGTTAAGCGTTAGTAATTCGACACCGCTGCGTTGGGCAAGTGCTTTCAAGCTGTCGACGAAGCTAAAGTTGAGCTTGAGCAGGCTAGTAACTGGGCTAGCCAGGTTGGCGGAAATAGAAGGCATATTGAATTCGCTACCTTGCATATGTATGCAGATGATTGCTATCCGTTAATTAGACCCTTGTTTGAGGTTTGTGCGTCGGTTTGGGCTTGAGGTATATCAAGTGTGCATCAAACAAAGTGCTTCGAGCGCTAAACCGTGGGTATCAGCTAAGTTAAGTTTTGGATATGGTGTTGCGTGCGGTCTCAGCTAGGTTGGCTGTCCGCTCTAGGCTTGCCAAACCACGTGAGCAACCGAATGCTGCAAGACCTGACGTTTGTCTGCAACTATTACAAAATGATCTATGCCTCTAGCGGTGTTGATCAATTTGACGGCGTTTTGGCAAAGTCAGTTCGAACATCTGAGGGCATCCGCATCCACTTTTTCTCTGAGCCTGATTTCCAGTTACGGTGCCTGTATATATTGAGCAATAATTTCTCAGGTCTGTTTTCAACGTCAGGCTTGAGTTGGCAGGCTACGACAATTAAGTAGCGGCTAGATATGCCTTCAGTGTACGGTCGTCCAAACACGCAACCAGCATCACCGCTCTCGTTTTATCTGCCTCGCCAGTATCAGCACCTAACTTAGGTTAGTCGTGAGTTGTGTTAGCACGCGCTAAGGCATATGGTTTTAAAGAAAGCGCAACTTGAGCAATCGCATGTGCGTCGCCGTTTATGCCAACACCAGCTCACTTTGACGTGCACCTGCTGGGAGCCTGTGGCGGTAGGGTGTGCTCAAAGGTGGTGTTCTGAGGGCTACAGAGTGGGGAAGGGTTGGAAAGAAGGCTAGATAGTTGACAATAAGAATAATAATGATTCACAATAACTAGAAATTGCAACACATGACTGTCTTAGCAACTGCAACCATGACACTGTCTGAACTCAAACTTCACGAGACCGCATACGTTGATAGCGTTACCGCAGGTCCACACGGTTCAGGTTTGGTGTCTCGCCTACACGCCATGGGATTTCTGCCAAACCAGCAAATTCGTCTCATCAGGAAAGCGCGCATGAATGGTCCCTTGCAGGTGAAGGTGGGCTCAACCACGCATGTCGCAATACGGCTACTTGAAGCCGACATGGTAATCGTGCGTCCAGTGCTAATGCCAAATTCGGAATCGGAAACCGAGTCATGAGCGGCTGCGCGACTTGTCGTCACGGCTGCCACGGTCCTAACGTTAAGCTTGATATCAGTAAAAAGCCGGCTCAACGACGGGTGGCTGTGATTGGGCAACCTAACTGTGGCAAGTCGATGTTGTTTAACCGAATCACCAAGGCTGGTGCCCATGTCGGTAACTGGCCCGGTGTGACCGTGGACTTGCTACAGGCGCGCGTTGACGTTGATGGCATAACCGCCGAGTTCGTGGATTTGCCGGGGCTATACGACCTCGAAGGCTATTCAGAAGACGAGCAGGTGGTTCAGCGGTTTTTGGAGCGCACTCCTGTCGACTTAATTCTGGTGGTAGCCAACGCTTCGCAGATTGATCGACAGGCGCGCATGGTCTATCAAGTCAGGCAGCTTGGTATCCCTGCGGTGGTGTTGCTAAACATGGCTGATGAAGCTAGGCACTTCGGTATCCAGATTGATACCAGCTTGTTGAGCCAGCGATGGGGTTTGCCGACTTTTTTAATCAGTGCAAAATACGGACAGGGGTTTGATGAAGCTTTTGCCGAGGTTGCCCATGAGTTGCATGAAACGCAAAGAATTCAGCAACCGCTAATTGGCATGCGTGAAAGGTTGGCCGAACATCGGCCATCTGATCAGGAAATCTATTCGGTGCTCGATGGTGCTGTGACCATGCCGCCCGCCGATCAGGTCAGCCGCACGGACCGCATTGACCGTTGGGTTTTGCATCCATTCATCGGGTTGCCACTGTTTTTTGTCGCCATGGCACTGGTGTTCGCGCTTGTTTGGAACATCGGGTTGCCGTCACAGGCGTTGGCTGGCTGGGTCACGGAGTGGATGCAGACATATCTGATCGAGCCGGTGATTGCACCGCTGCCCGATGGTCTGCAGGACTTTGTCTTAAACGGCGTCTGGAACGGTGTGGCCACCGTGGCTTCGTTTGTTCCGCTGGTGGTGATTTTTTTCTTTTGTATGGCTGCCATTGAGGATAGCGGGTACTTGTCGCGGGCGGCTTTCATGACCGATGCGTTCATGGCCAAACTCGGTCTCGATGGCCGAGGCTTTGTCATGCAAATCATGGGGTTTGGTTGTAATGTGCCAGCGCTCATGGGAACACGGGTGATTCGTTCACGCTCGATGCGGCTTTTAAATATGATGATCATTCCGTTCTCATTGTGTTCAGCACGGCTGGCAGTGTTTGTGTTCATCATCGCGGCGGTGTTTCCCTCGACCTATGGTTGGGCGGTGTTGTTTTTGTTGTACGTGCTCAGTTTTGCGAGTGCGTTTTTAGCGGCATTGATTTTGCAGCGACACAAGCATTTCGCAAGTGTTGAGCCGTTCGTGCTTGAGTTGCCGCCGTATCGTTTGCCCACGATCAAACAGGTGCTTTGGCGTGGCTGGGGTGAGGTCAGAGAGTTTTTGCGCCGCGCCACCAACTTCATTATCCTAGGTTGCATGGCCATCTGGTTTCTGACCAACTATCCCATCGGTGCCGCCGGCATTAACACCTGGGGCGGTCAGATTGGGCAATGGATGGCACCGGTCATGGACCCCATTGGTGTGGTTGATGCCCATTTGACATTGGCTTTGATTTTTGGGTTCATCGCCAAAGAGGTCGTGCTCGGTGCCTTGGCCACGATTTACGCCATGAACGAGGCCGGTGTAGCACAGGCCATCGGACACGCGTTGACGCCGGCCGATGCCATTGGGTTTTGTGTGTTTACGTTGCTGTACACGCCGTGCCTGTCAACGATTGCAACGATCAAGGCCGAATCCAAGTCTTGGGGATTTACGGCGTTTTCCCTAGGGTTCTCTCTGATGTATGCCTGGGTCATGGCCTACGCTTTTCGATATCTTGCCATTGCGATTGGTCTTTGACGCGCTATCCGATTCTGACTGTCGGGTCTTTGCTTGCTCGGACAATTGCTTAAGCATTGATTCGAGCCCCGCCCTTTTTTTAATTAGGCGGACACCGCGTAAACAGGGTACTGTTTCAGCCTTGGCATAGCCCTCTTTGGGCCATCTTCGACTCAAAAAAATCCTTTCGTCTTTTATTGACACAACACATCCATGGCATATCCATGACCATCGGCACCGCACCTTACACCGCACTGATTCTGGCCGGCGGCCAAGGTCAGCGCATGGGTGGACAAGACAAAGGCTGGGTGCGCTGGCAAGGTTTGCCTTTGATTGAGCACGCGCTCAATCGCGTACGACAACAAACGATTGCGCCGGCTGAAATTCTCATTAGCGCCAACCGCCATATTGATGAATATGCTCTGACTGGCGCGCGAGTGGTGCCTGATGTTAGACCCGACTTCGCGGGACCCCTGGCAGGAGTTGAATCGGGGCTGTTGTATGCCAAACACGATTTGGTTTTGGTTGTGGCCTGCGACATGCCGCTTATCCCTTTGAATTTATTTGAAAAACTCCTTTCTGGCCTGCATGATAGTGAGATAGCGGTTACCGAAGCCGATAGAAAGTTAAGTCCATTAACCATACTTTTGTCACGGTTTTTGGTAAAGTCTCTATCTGCTTACCTAGAGTCAGGTCAAGCCGCTGTAAAGCCTTGGCTAGAAAGCCAGGTGATGAGTGTGGTTGAGTTCGATGAGCCGCAGAGCTTTGTGAATATCAACTCACAAAGGGAGATGAATGAGCGTACGACTAAGCGGCATTAGCAAAGCACAAACGCTAGCTGGCCTGCATCAATTTAGTGGTCTGAACGACGCGGCCAGGGATTACTTGGTCACCGCGGCTGTTCTTGGCAACATCAAGCGTCATGAGTACCTCGTGCAGCGTAACGGCGAGGCCGACAGTTTTTACGTGGTCGTGCAAGGACGGCTTGAGGTCTCGCTGTCAGCAGACGGCGGTTTTAACAAAGTCATTGAAATTGCAGGCTCTGGTGACCAAGTGGGCGAGGCCATGATGTTTTGTGGGGGCAATCACTTGATTGATGCGCGCGCCATTACTGCGCTGACCTACATTCAACTTAAAAAAGCCGACTGCCTGCATGCCATGTCTTTGGATCACCACTTTGCGCAACGGCTGCTTGAAGCCATGTCAGCGCGGTTTGTCACCTTGCTAGCCGACATTAAGGCGACCAATTGTCTAACAGCTCGTGAGCGGCTTTATCAATTCTTGCTAAACGAGCCACGTGAGGCGAACTTCGTCAGATTGTCTATCAGCAAGGGCACGATTGCGTCCATGTTGGGTATTGCCAAAGAAACACTGTCACGTGAACTGCAACGTTTGACAACGGAAGGGTTGATCAAAGTTGAAGGCGCGCGCATTGAGTTGATCGATCCACCGGCCGCTGAGCAGCCTTGCCCTAATTTGCCGCGCCAGCAAGTTTCTTAACCACTTGCAAGACAACCACTTAAATGCAAACCGCTTAAATGCAAATCCTTTGGTTTCGGGTTATGTTTGACGCTGGTTATATCGTTAAAGACTGGTTGCATTCATGAAACCCATCCGACTTTTATTCATTGCTAGCTGCGTTTTAGCTCTCACTGGCTGTGCCACGCCAGGCCAGGGCTGGATGGGATCACCTTTAAAAGACACTTCATGGAAACTGGTCACAGTGCAATCGCGCACCAACGACGACGGGCGACAGTATGTAGCGAACAAGGTCGACATCACGATGACCCTAAATGCCAATGGTGATGCGGATTTTGTGTTTGGCTGTGAGCAAGGATCCACTGATTGGCGGGCAACGCCTGGTGCGATTGAGAGTAAGGGTGAGATTCGCTTTTATCCGGTTGAATTAGATGCGTCGTCTTGTGAACCAGATCTGTTTGTGCGGCGCGTCATCGGCGATGTTGAGTTCATGCAGGGATACGTGCTGATTCAGAACCACCTCTACCTGAACACCGCCGCCTATGCAAAAACCTATGGTTGGCGGCAAATGCCACTGCCGTAGCACCCGGCCCTAACACGGCCACAACACGGTCGTCTAAGTCTTCTCTTGTAACGCATGCCTACAAACCGTAGTGACAAGTTTTGTGGTGGTGCGCCGCGGGCGTAAACTTCGCTGAACATAACGATATTTTTAGCGGCGATCATGAAACCACCAGGGCAATCAGATAACTTTCAAGGCGTGACCTTACAGGACAAGTATGTCTTGCAAGAGGGCGTGGCCTTCATGTCGGGCATGCAGGCGCTTGTGCGCTTGCCGATGACCGTGCACGAGCGTGGCAAGCAAGCAGGACTGAAGCTTGGTGGTTATATCTCTGGGTATCGTGGCTCGCCATTAGGCACATATGACATGGCCTTGGAAGCGGCGCGCAATGAATTGGCACCGCGCGACATCAAGTTTCAGCCCGGAGTCAATGAGGAGTTGGCCGCCACTGCAGTCTGGGGTTCGCAGCAAGTGCACCTCATGGGTGAAACCGAGTTCGACGGCGTATTTGGCCTTTGGTACGGCAAGGCCCCAGGGGTGGACCGCAGCATCGATGTGTTTCGCCACGGCAACAACGCCGGCTCTAGTCCCAACGGGGGCGTGGTTGCCATCGCGGGCGACGACCCCAATGCAGTTTCCAGCACAGTAACTGGGTGCTCGGACTACAACTTTGTCTCAGCTGGCATGCCTTTGCTATATCCATCCAGTGTGCAGGAGATGCTCGACTTTGGTGTCGTGGGTATTGAGTTGTCGCGCTACAGCGGTTGCTGGGTCGGCATGAAAGTCGTCACTGACATCGGTGAGAGCTCAGCCATCGTCGATGTCGATGTCAATCGCGTACAGATTAACTGGCCAGACAACACGAGCCAGGGTGTCGAGGGTGCTGATGGTGCTGATAGTGCCGATGTCCACATCCGCTGGCCAGACAACCGTGTTGAACAAGAACGACGTCTTTACGAAACCAAGCACGCTCGGGTTAAGCAATTTGCCGAGTTCTCCGGTATTAATCAGGTCTCGGGCGCGCTTGATGGTGCCACGATGGGCATTGTCAGTGCGGGCAAACCATGGGGTGACTTGCAACAAGCGCTTGTTGATCTCGGTATTGGTCCGGATCAGTTACTCGCCAAAGGTGTCAGGCTATTGAAGCTTGGCATGATGTACCCGTTGTCAGACACGCAGATTCTCGAGTTTGCCAATGGTCTAGACACCATACTGATCGTTGAAGAAAAGCGCGGCTTCATCGAAGACCAAATTAAGTCCATCCTGTTTGCCAAAGATGTGCGAGTCAAAGTAGTGGGCAAACTAGATGCTCAAGGTAGCGTACTTGTGCCTTCGCATGGCGAGTCAAGTCCCGCCCTTGTGGCCGAGGTCATGGGTCGCGTGTTTGCCGACCTTGTTGCCGAGCCTGACTCACAGCAGCGTCTATCGCTCATTGCGACCAAGCGTTGTGCGTTAGCCGAGCGCGACGCACTCGCGACGCGCACACCGTACTTTTGTTCGGGATGTCCGCACAACACCTCGACCAAATTGCCTGAAGGTAGCTTGGCGCTCGGTGGTATCGGCTGCCATTGGTTGGCTTTGTTTATGGATCGCGACAATGAGACCTTTACCCAGATGGGTGGTGAAGGCGCGCCTTGGCTAGGCGCCATGGGCTTTAGTCAGCGCGAACATGTGTTTGCCAACTTGGGTGATGGCACCTATCACCACTCGGGCGTGCTCGCGATTCGTGCGGCCGTCTATGCCAACGCCAATATTACGTACAAACTGCTCTACAACGACGCGGTGGCCATGACCGGTGGTCAGTTGATTTCCGATACGTTCGCGCCTCAACAGATTGCCGCACAAGTGTTGGCTGAAGGTGTGCGCGAAGTGGTCGTGGTCACTGATCAACCTGAAAAGTACAAGCAAGTCCAAGGTTCTAACGGTGGTTTCCCGGCTGGTGTGACGATTCATCATCGCGATGATCTTGAACAGGTCCAGCGACGCTTGCGTGAAACGACTGGTGTGACTGTGTTGTTATACGACCAGACCTGTGCCGCAGAAAAACGCCGGCGACGCAAGCGCGGCAAGATGGCTGATCCCGATGTGCGAGCGGTGATTAACGACTTGGTATGCGAAGGCTGTGGCGATTGTTCAGATCAATCGAACTGTATTTCTGTTGAGCCACTCGAGACGGTTTGGGGGCGCAAGCGTCAAATTAACCAATCGGCCTGCAACAAAGACTTGCGCTGTGTTGATGGGTTTTGTCCGAGCTTTGTGACGGTTTCTGGTGCTGAACTTAAAAAAATCGGTGCCACTAAGGCGACGACCGAACGCGACAAGATCAACCTGCCTGAGCCACAGGTACCCGTATCCAATCGTGTGCATGAAACGGTGATCACCGGTATCGGCGGCACCGGTGTCATCACCATCGGTGCGATTGTGGCCATGGCAGCTCGCCTTGAAGGCAAGCGTGCTACTTGTCTGGATCAAACGGGCATCTCCCAGAAAAACGGTGCGGTTCTCTCGCATGTTCGCATCGGCCCGGATGCTGACAGCCTGCATGCGCCGCGCGTGTCGACGGGCAACGCCGATCTTGTTTTGGGATGCGACATGATGGTGGCGGCCAGCGTACCGGCGGTTTCAACCATGGCGACTGAGCGCACCAAGGTTGTACTGAACACACACTTGGCACCGCATGCGGACTTTGTCTTGAATCCTGTTTCCGCGGATTTTGGGGAGGGGTCACTAAAAGCGGCGATCACCCAAGCCGCCGGCGAGGACGCGGTGGCGATGTTGCCGGCTACCCGACTGGCCACAACCGTGTTTGGCGATGCCATTGCCAGCAACATGATTGTGCTGGGTTACGCCCTACAAAAGGGCTGGATTCCAGTGTCCATTGCAGCTATCGAACGCGCCATTGAGCTCAACGGTGTAGCGATCAAAGCCAATCTCGCTGCCCTGGAACTCGGTCGTGAAGCGGCTGAAAATCTTGAGCAAGTAGTAAAGGATGTCACCCCGGCACAGACCATCAAGATGTTGTCTCGGCCCAAGGAGACGCTTGACGAGATGATTGATCGTTGTGTACGGGAACTCACCGCCTACCAGAACAAGGCCTACGCAAAGCAGTATTTGCAATTGGTTAAGCGGGTACGGACTGCAGAAAACGGTCTTGGCATGCAATCTGAGCGGCTGAGTCGCAGAGTTGCTCAACAGGCTTATAGGGCAATGGCTTACAAGGATGAGTATGAGGTGGCCAGACTCTACACCGATGGACGGTTTGCCGAGAAACTGAAAACACAGTTTGAGGGTGATGCCAAACTCACCTTTCACCTCGCGCCACCACTATTGGCTAAGCGGGACCCCATCACCGGTCACCTTAAAAAGAAGCCTTACGGTGCTTGGATCTTTAGTGCATTTAAGGTCCTGGGAAAGTTCAAAGTCTTGCGCGGCTCAGCACTTGATCCGTTTGGTTACAACCCCGAACGCAAGGTCGAGCGAGCGCTCGCTCGAGCCTACCCACAGATCATGGCAGCGGTTGCAGCTGATTTAAACGCAGACAACTTGCCATGGGCCATTGAAGTGGCCAGTGCGTTTGGCAAAATCCGAGGGTTTGGGCATGTGAAAGAGCGTAATTTGGATAAGGCGCTAGCTGAGCTTGACCGATTGGCCAAGGGCACAGTCATCGAGCCGGCAGTCATGGCACTGGCGGGGCAATTGGTTAGCCACCTCAAAGCTGTGGGTCCTAGCAAAGAGGCATCCAAGTTGTCTGAACAGCAAGCGTGAGTAGATTGACCGGCGAACGAAATTCGATTGGTGAGTTTTGAGGCAATCGTAGCCATGGCACACATCGCGATTTGCCGAAATTTGTAGATCAGGACTGAATCATCCGGTGACGACGCACCGCGAGGGGGGCGCTTGGTGGTTGAGCGCCCGATTCGACTGCAATCGTTACTTGGCGTTGTTCTTGTAGGTTAACTACCAGCTACATCTTATTGCGCATCTTATTGCGCATCTTATTGCGCATCTTATCGCGCAACCTATCAGTTACATCCTGTGACTAATCCAGTATGCTGTTGCCTTCTCATTTTTTTTGGGGTGGTCATAGGCGGGTCATAGGCGGGTAATAGGCAGGCGCTAGTTTGATGCTAGGTCGACACTGAGCCGAAACCAAGCCGAAACTAAGCTGACACTAGGCCGACACTAAGCCCCCCTTTTCTTATGCGCAACTGGTTTGGTGGGTTTCTGTTTCTGTGGTGGATGACTTGGGCCGGTGCTGCTCAGGCGGGTATTTTGCAGGCTCAAGTCCTGGAAGATCCTGATGCAGATCTGAGCTTTGGTCAAGTGATTCAGGGTGAGTTCCCGGGGTCGTTCGAACCCATGGGCGACACCTTGGCGCGGGGTTATACGTCATCGGCGTTTTGGGTCAAGCTTGTGGTCGCCGCGCATGAACAGCGTTTGTACCTGCGGGTGCGACCACCGTACCTAGACCACGTCACGTTGTATCGCCCCGATCCTGCACAACCATCTGGCTGGGCAGTCCTACAAAACGGTGATCGAGTAGCGATGAAGGACCGTCGTGTCTGGGGCGTATCACTGCTGTTTATGCTGCCACCGAGCGATAGTGATCAGACGCTGTATTTGCGTTTGCAGACGCAAAGCACGAGCTTGATGAACTTTGATGTGTTGACCCTGCCCGAGTTTCAACAGCAAGAGTTTCATACGATGTTGTTGCAGCTTTTGTTGGTTGCTGTCATGTTTGGCATTCTGATTTGGGCAGCCCTTGATTACGTGGTCAACCGCCAGCGCATTGTCGGTGTGTTCTTGCTGGTGCAAGTTGCACAAATGGGCTACGTGTTAGCACTCGGAGGTTATCTTCCCTTGATGTTTAC
>Ga0209953_1000456_pt1 | contig 14459 bp, 9 predicted proteins | sample SalPonred_H2O_MG_FD_185713 | JGI IMG/M metagenome (GOLD analysis project Ga0209953, IMG submission 185713) | Salt pond water microbial communities from South San Francisco under conditions of wetland restoration - Salt Pond MetaG... | ecosystem: Environmental > Aquatic > Non-marine Saline and... | reverse complement strand
GATTGGATGCATGCCGGGCATCCGTCCTTGCACCGGCAAGAAAGCACCGCCTGCAGCGTGGCCCCGATCCACTCCCGGACAACATCGGCTCCGCGCTCGCTAAAGCCCGCCCCGCCGGAGACTCCGTCGTAGATGAAGATGGTGGTGGCCGCGGTGTCGGGGTGGAATTCCGTCGAGACCCCGCCGATGTCCCACCTGTCGCACGAGGCGAACAGTGGAAGCAGCCCGATAGCTGCGTGCTCGGCGGCGTGGACGGCGCCGGGCAGATCGTCGTAGGTGGGCTCGGGCAGACAATCCGCCGCGAAGGTCCACCACACCCCGCGCGTGCGCAGCACCCGTTCGGGGAGTTCGAGATCGACCACGCCGAGCAACGTGCCATCGAGGCCGCGGCGCTCGAATGCCACGGTTTGGGATGAGACATCCACCGACCCGACGTGCATGACGATGTCGCCGCGCTCCCAAGTTCGTTCGGTCTCGACGATGCGGATGTCGCTGACGTCGCGGGCGAAGGTGGTGTAGTCCACGTCCTCTCGCACCACTATCGCCACGGATTCCGCGAGGTCGAGTGCGCGTACTACGTGTGTTAAGCCTCGATGGACATAGACCGCACCCGGGTGCGCGTGCCGGTGCGACGCCGCCGCGTCGATGGTGCCGAGCAGGCGTCCGGTGTCTTCTTCGACGATCCGCACGGTGTCCCCACTGCCGCGCAGATCCGTCAGGTCCTGTGCCCTTTCCGGCGCGGTCCAGTACCAGCCGGTGGGCCGCCGGCGCAGGAAGCCTTCTTGGACTAGGTCCGCGAGTTGTGTAGGTGCGTTCGGGGGGAACCAATCGCAAGGATCGACGATGGGGCTCTCAGATGCCGCCGCGCATAGGTGCGGCCGAAGGACGTGCGGGTTTGAGACGTCGAACACTGTTTCCTCGACGGGCTCGCCGGTGAGCGTCTCGGGGTGATCGACGATGTAGGAGTCGAGCGGATCCTCGCGGGCGATGAAGACGGACGCTGCTGGAGAGTCGGCGCGCCCGGCGCGGCCGAACTGCTGCCACAAGGAAGCGCGTGTTCCGGGCCAACCCGTCGTGATGGAGACGTCCACGCCTGAGATGTCGATCCCGAGCTCCAGGGCATTGGTAGTTGCCAGTGCGCGGATCGTCCCCGCTCGCAAGCCGGCTTCGAGTTCGCGTCTTTCCTCGGCCAGGTAGCCGCCCCGGTAGGCCGCGATGGTGGTTTCGTCGGCGTCGCGTTCGGTGCGCACGAGTTCGGCCACGTACTCGGTAGCTCGACGGCTGCGAAGGAAGGTGAGCACCTGGCTACCGGCATCGACCGCCCGGGAGGTGAGCCACGCGGCGTCCTTGGTCGGCGAGGCCTCGGGGAAGGTCTTGTCTGGCTCGTGCCGCCACAGCACGATGGTGCGCTCAGCAGATGGCGAGGCATCCTCGGTCACCGCGAGAACCGGTGAGCCGATCAAGTTGGCGATCGACCGCTCAGGCGAACCGGTGGTGGCCGAGGCCGCGATCACGGTCGGGCTGCTTCGGTGCTGCTCGGCCAACCTGCGCAGACGGCGGATGACCAGTGCGACGTGCGCTCCGAAGACTCCCCGGTAGGCGTGTGCTTCATCGACGACGATGTAGCGAAGATTGCGCAAGACCCGCGACCAACGCTCGTGTCCGGGAAGTATCGAGAAGTGCAGCATGTCCGGGTTCGTCAAGATCACGTTCGCATGTCGACGAGCCCACGCTCGATCATCGCGGTCGGTGTCGCCGTCCACTACCGCGGCACGCACACCCGGCAGCGCTTGTTCCTGCCACGAGCGATGCTGATCGCTCGCTAGGGCCTTGGTGGGAGCGAGGTATATCGCGCAGGGCTCCGACAACACTGACCTCGCCTCGTTGATCGCAGCGACGATCGGCATGGCGTAGGCCAGCGATTTGCCCGATGCGGTCCCGGTGGCCAGTGCGACGTGCTGACCGCTGTGAGCTGCTTCGGCGGCAACCACCTGGTGCAGCCACGGCGTATCGATGCCCCGCGCCTGCCACCGGGCGATGGCCGGATCGGGCACCCAGGTGGGCCACGATTCCCTGGTCCCCGATCGCTCGGGGACCAGCAGGGTATGGGCGAGGGAATCCGGCCGCCCGCTCGACCACGCCGCCACGGAGCGGGTTGCCGGCGAATCCTCGAACACCACCCAATTGTGGTGCCCGGATATGCCACAGTGCAGGGGTGAGCACATCGCCGAACGTCAGCGTGGCAACCGAGGAACGCGGTGACGTCGTCGTGATCAGCGTCGGAGGAGAAGTCGATGCGCACACCGCGCCGGCCGTGCGCGAAGCGGTGGATGACCGAATCCGACCCGGTGTCCGGGTGGTCGTCGATCTAACGGACGTCACATTCTTGGACTCCACCGGCCTTGGAGTGCTGGTGACCTCGCTGAAGCGGCTGCGGGAGGTGGACGGATCGCTGGATTTGGTGGTGACCTCCCCGAGGGTCCTGAAGGTGTTCACCCTCACGGGGCTCGATGTGGTCATCCCGATCCACGAGACGCTGGACGCCGCCTTAGCGCAGTGACGCTCGGTCGAGGAGGTGGACTGTGGTGAAGCCCACTGATGCCGATCGGCGCAGGATTCCTCGACCCTGACCGCATCGGGGCCCGCGCCTGCGTAGACTTCGCCGGATCGTGAGGCGGATCCGGTTGCGGTAGCTACGGGCTACCTCTCCCCGGCTGCCGCGAAGACCAAGGAGAAACATGATCGAGTTGACCGGGAACAACGTCGTTCTCGTGGCCATCGTCGCCGTCATCGGCCTTGCCGCGCTGGTAGTGGCTGGGATCCTCGTGCGCGAGGTCTTGAGTGCGAGCGAGGGCACCGAGCGCATGAAGGAGATCGGGGCGGCCGTCCAGGAAGGGGCGTCGGCCTATCTGAACCGCCAGTTCAAGACGCTGTCGATCTTCGCGGTCGTCGTTTTCTTCCTGCTGTTCCTGCTGCCCGCTGAGACGAACTCCGAACGCATCGGGCGCAGCATCTTCTTCCTCGTCGGCGCGGTCTTCTCCGGCATCACCGGATATATGGGCATGTGGCTCGCAGTGCGCGGGAACGTCCGCGTCGCCGCCGCCGCCAAGGACTCCGGTGAGCAGCGCGCGATGCGAATCGCATTCCGAACCGGTGGCGTCGCGGGCATGTTCACGGTCGGACTCGGTCTGTTCGGTGCCGCCCTGGTCGTCCTCGTCTACGCCGGCGAGGCTCCCAAGGTCCTCGAGGGCTTCGGCTTCGGTGCGGCGCTGCTCGCCATGTTCATGCGCGTCGGTGGTGGCATCTTCACCAAGGCGGCCGACGTAGGTGCCGACCTCGTCGGCAAGGTCGAGCAGAACATCCCCGAGGACGATCCGCGCAACGCCGCGACCATCGCGGACAACGTCGGCGACAACGTGGGCGACTGCGCTGGCATGGCCGCCGATCTCTTCGAGTCCTACGCCGTGGTCCTCGTGGCTGCCTTGATCCTCGGCAGCGCTGCCTTCGGCGAACTCGGCTTGGTGCTCCCGTTGATCATCCCGGCGATCGGCGTCATCACCGCCGTCATCGGCATCTTCACCGTCTCGCCGCGACCGACCGACCGATCGGGCATGTCCTCCATCAACCGAGGATTCTTCATCTCCGCAGCCATCAGTGCCGTGCTCGTCGTGGCTGCCGTCTTCGTGTGGGTTCCCAGTAGTTGGAGTGAGATCGAGGGCCTAGGCGGTATTGCTGCTACCGAGGTGGGCGATGGCCTGAGTCCGCAGTGGTTCGTGATCCTGGCCGTGTTCATCGGCATCGTGCTGGCAGCGGTGATCCAGCAGTTGACCGCCTACTTCACCGAGACCAATCGGCGTCCGGTCGACGACGTAGCCAAGACCTCGCTAACTGGACCGGCCACGGTCATCTTGTCCGGTGTTTCCCTAGGCCTGGAATCGGCCGTGTACACCGCGCTAGTTATCGGCGCCGCCGTCTACGGATCCTTCTTGCTGGGCGCGGGCACGATCCTGCTCAGCTTGTTCGCTATCGCCCTCGCTGGCACCGGTCTGCTGACCACCGTCGGTGTCATCGTCTCGATGGATACCTTCGGCCCGGTCTCGGACAACGCCCAGGGCATCGCCGAGATGTCCGGTGACGTCGACGGTGAGGGCGCCGAGGTTCTCACCAAGCTCGATGCTGTCGGCAACTCCACCAAGGCCATCACGAAGGGCATCGCCATCGCCACTGCGGTGCTCGCGGCCACCGCCTTGTTCGGCGCGTTCCGAGAAGCGGTGTTCGGTGCCGCCGAGAAGACGTCTGCCGCTATCGGCGGAACGATCGGCGAGGTCGGACAGAACATCCAGTACTACGGCATCTTGGACGTGGCCAACCCGTCCAACCTGGTCGGGCTGGTCATCGGTGCCGCTGTCGTCTTCTTGTTCTCCGGCTTGGCCATCAACGCCGTCTCCCGGGCGGCCGGTGCGGTCATCTTCGAGGTGCGTCGTCAGTTCCGCGAGATCCCCGGCATCATGGAAGGCACTACCAAGCCCGAATACGGCAAGGTCGTGGACATCGTCACCCGCGATTCACTTCGCGAGTTGGTCACCCCCGGACTGCTCGCGGTGCTCACTCCGATCGCCGTCGGCTTCGGGCTCGGGGTCGGCGCCCTGGGCGCCTACCTCGCTGGCACCATCGCCACCGGTGTTCTGATGGCCGTGTTCTTGTCCAACTCCGGCGGCGCCTGGGATAACGCCAAGAAGTTCGTCGAGGACGGACACTTCGGCGGCAAGAACTCCGAAGCCCATTCGGCGACCGTCATCGGCGATACCGTCGGCGATCCCTTCAAGGACACCGCCGGCCCGGCCATCAACCCGCTGATCAAGGTGATGAACCTCGTGGCGCTGCTCGTCGCGCCGGCCGTGGTCACCTTGAGCATCGGCGACGGAGCGAACTCGACCGTGCGTTGGGCTATCGCCATCGCCGCCGCTGCGATCGTGATCGTCGCGGTGGTCATCTCCAAGCGCCGGCCGATCGCGGTCGGCGACCACGCGGAGGCCAACGCCTAGAGCACACATTCCGCTTTCCGGACGATCGCCCGGGTGTGCCATTCCCCTTAGGGGAATGCCCCGGGCGGTCGGCTGTTCGGGGGCGGTGCGGGGTTGACAATCGGTGGTGTCCTACCGTCAGACTCCGTTGCCCGTCGCGACCGGCGGGAGTCGACGAGGAGGATGTGTAGGTGCCGGACAACACGTTGGTGATCGTCGAGTCACCAGCCAAGGCCAAGAAGATCGCCGGGTATCTCGGCGACGACTACACCGTGCTGGCCTCCGTCGGGCACGTCCGCGACCTGGCCGCGAAGGCATCGGAGATCCCCGCCGAGCACCGTAAGGAGCCATGGGCGAAGCTCGCCGTCAACGTCGATAACGGCTTCGAAGCCTTCTACGTAGTCCACGATTCCAAGAAGGCCACGATCAAGGAACTTAAGGCGGCATTGAAAAACGCCGACGAACTCCTGCTGGCAACGGATGAGGATCGAGAGGGCGAGGCCATCTCCTGGCATCTGCTCGAGGTGCTCAAGCCGAAGGTGCCGGTCAAGCGCATGGTCTTCAATGAGATCACCCCCGAGGCGATCCGCGAAGCCGTCGAGCATCCACGCGAACTCGATATGCGACTAGTCGATGCCCAGGAGACCCGTCGAGTGGTCGACCGCCTCTACGGCTACCCGGTCTCCGAGGTGTTGTGGAAGAAGGTCGGACGCGAAGCGAAATCCGCTGGTCGGGTGCAGTCCGTGGCCGTGCGTTTGGTTGTGGACAAGGAACGCGAACGGATCGCCTTCACCCCGGCGGAGTATTGGGGAATCGACGCCGATTTCCTCCCAGGTCCGTTCCCCGGTCGGTTGACCGGTATCGACGGTGCACGCGTGGCGACGGGTTCGGACTTCGATGAGAACGGGGCGCTCACCCGCGAAGGGGCCGTCCACCTCGATGAAGCCGCGGCGCAGTCCCTTGTCGCCGGGCTGAACGGCGTTGCCTTCACGGTCGAGTCCGTTACCCAAAAGCCCGCTTCCAAGAAGCCGAAAGCGCCTTTCATGACATCCACCCTCCAGCAGGACGCCTCGGGCCGGTTGCGGTGGGGCGCGCAGCGGACCATGCGGGTGGCGCAGTCGCTGTACGAGAACGGCTACATCACATACATGCGCACCGACTCCACGACCCTGTCCGAACAGGCCCTTACCGCCGCCCGGACCCAAGCCCGAGAGCTCTACGGCGCGGAGTACGTCCCCGATCAGCCGCGTCGCCACGACCGCAAGGTGAAGAACGCCCAGGAAGCGCACGAGGCGATCCGTCCCTCGGGTGATTCCTTCCGGACACCGGCAGACGTGGCGGGGGAATTAGTGGGTGATGAATTCGCCCTATACGACCTCATCTGGAAGCGCACCGTCGCTTCGCAGATGGTCAACGCGCAAACGGCCACCACCACGATCAAACTCACCGCGCAGGCTTCCGACGGACGAAGTGTGGAGTTCACGGCTTCGGGGACAGTCGTCACCTTCCCTGGTTTCATGGCCGCACTGAAGGACGTCAACAACGACGACAACGACCGTGAACTTCCCGACCTCGCTGAGGGCCAGAGCGTCGCCGTGGAGTCCCTTGTCGCCGAAGGACACTCGACCAAGCCCCCGGCGCGTTACAACGAAGCCTCGCTCGTGGCGAAGTTGGAAGAGCTCGGAATCGGGCGCCCATCCACATACGCCTCGATCATGTCGACGATCCTCGACCGGGGCTACGTATGGAAGAAGGGCTCCGCCTTGGTGCCCAGCTTCACCGCTTTCGCGGTCATCCGATTGCTGGAGGAACACTTCTCGGCGCTGATCGACTACGACTTCACTGCCAACATGGAGAACGTCTTGGACATGGTGGCCAGCGGGGAGATCGACCGAGTGCAGCAACTCGAAGCGTTCTGGCGAGGCGGCACCAGCGTGAACGGCGAGTTCCCGGGGGTCAAGGTCCTCACCGAGGACCTGGGCTCGATCGACGCCCGGGGAATCGCGACATTCCCGATAAAGGACAGCGACGCCCACCTGCGGGTCGGTCGGTATGGCGCGTACGTCGAGCGAGGTGAGGACCGAGCCAACATTCCGATCGGTTTGGCACCCGACGAACTCACTGCAGCGAAGGCGGAGGAGTTGCTTGCCGAGCCCTCTGGCGATCGCGAGCTGGGCACCAACCCGGAGACCGGACTCACCGTCCTCGTGAAGTCCGGACGCTACGGCCCCTACGTCAGCGAGCAACTGCCCGAGGATGCGCCGAAATCGGCCAAGCCCCGCACCCAGTCGCTGTTGAGCGACATGAAGCCCAGCACCGTGACCCTCGACGATGCGCTCAAGTTGTTGAGCCTGCCACGGGTGGTTGGCGTCGATCCCGGCGACGGTGAGGAGATCAAGGCACAAAACGGGCGTTACGGCCCCTACCTCACCAAAGGCACTGATTCCCGTTCGTTGGAAAACGAGGAGCAGATCTTCTCGGTCACGCTTGAGCAGGCGCTTGCGCTCTTCGCTCAGCCCAAGCAGCGACGTGGCCGTGGTCAGGCAGCTGCTCCGTTAAGGGAGGTAGGCGCCGATCCGACCACCGGCAAGATGATCGTGGTGCGTGAAGGTCGCTTCGGTGCGTACGTCACAGATGGCGAGACCAATGCCACGCTGCGGGTTGTCGATGATCCGATGACGGTCAGCATCGAGCGCGCGAGCGATCTGCTCGCCGAACGCAAGGCTCGCGGCCCCGCGAAGAAGACCGCGAAGAAGACCACGAAGAAGACAGCCAAGAAGACGGCCAAGAAGACCACGAAGAAGACAGCTAGGAAGAAGGCCGGCGCTGGTTCGGGGAGTTCGAAGTAGCCATGGGCGGGACGTTCATCGCCTTCGAGGGTGGTGAAGGTGCAGGCAAATCCACCCAGGAGGCACTACTGGCCCAGTGGCTATCCGATCACGGCCATCGGGTGGTGCGCACCCGTGAGCCGGGCGGCACTCCGGCCGGTGAGGCCATCCGTGCAGTGTTGCTGGGCAATGAATACGCCGGACTCGACGAGCGTGCTGAAGCCCTGCTGTTCGCCGCCGCACGTGGCGAACACGCCACGCAGGTCATCCGGCCGGCGTTGGCAGCCGGCGATGTAGTGGTGTGCGACCGCTACATCGATTCCTCGGTGGCGTACCAGGGCGTGGGTCGGGATCTCGGTGCGCAGGAGGTGCGTGACTTGAGTTTGTGGGCGACCCGTGGCCTGCTCCCGGATATCACCTTCGTACTCGACGTCGATCCCGTGGTCGGGTTGAGCCGGGTTCAAGACCCGGACCGCTTGGAGTCCGAGCCCATCGAGTACCACCGCAAGGTGCGGCAGGCGTTCGTGGACATCGCGAGCGCCAGCCCTGACCGGTACCTGGTTATCGATGCGAACGGCCCGCCCGAGGCTATTGCCACACAGATAGTCGAACGTGTCGTGCCGTTGCTGGGAGATCGGTGATGAATCCGATTCCGGAGTTGTGGTCCGCCCTGATCGGACAAGACGAGGCCGTGGCAGTGCTCGCGGCCGCTGTCGAGGATGCCGATGCCATCACCCGTGGAGAAGCCGGGCCGGCGATGTCGCACGCTTGGTTGATCACCGGCCCGCCCGGATCGGGTCGATCGTTGGCCGCCACCACGTTCGCCACCGCGTTGGTGTGCGCGGAATCTGGATGTGGTCGGTGCCAGGCGTGTCGAACAGCCGCGTACGGAGGACATCCCGATGTCCACGTAGAGATCCCCGAGGGCTCGGAATTGCTAATACACCACGTGCACCCGCTCATCTCGATGGCAGCCCAGGCACCGATCAGCAGCATGTGGCGGGTGATCGTGATCGAAGATGCCGATCGCCTGAACGATCACGCCGCTAACCATCTGTTGAAGTCACTCGAGGAGCCCACCCCGCATACCGTATGGATCCTGTGCGCTCCGAGTGTGGAGGACGTCCTACCCACGATCACCTCTCGCGTGCGGCATGTCGGTCTGCGCACGCCGCGCGCAGAAGACATCACCCAGATGCTCGTGGACACCCATGGAGTCGACGAGACGATCGCGGCGTTCGCAGCCCGCGCGGCCCAAGGACACATCGGACGAGCCCGTGCCTTGGCGACCGATCCGGCAACCCGCGAGCGTCGGCAGCAGTATTTGAAGGCGCCGATGGGGCTTCGTGACCTCGCGGCATGCGTGTTCGCCGCCGGTGAGGTTTTCGATGCCGCCAGTGCGGTTGCCGAAGCGCGGGCGGATCGGCTCGATGAATCGGAAACGGCAGCACTGAAGGACCGGTTCTATGCAGAGGGTGTGACCAGGCTCAGCGGAGCCTTGAAGCGTGCGCACGATCGCGAGGTCAAGGAATTGACCCAAGAGCACAAGCGACGCCGCAGGCGCCTGGTCACCGACGAGGTCGATCGAGCACTCGTCGATCTCATCGGCTTGTTCCGCGATGTACTCGCTGTGCAGTTGGACGCGAACGTGGAACTGATAAATGAGGAGATGCGTTCCCAAGTGGATCAGATCGCCGCAGCGTCTACCCCGGAACAGACTGTCCGGCGGCTCGAGGCTCTCGAACATGAGCGAGTCGTGTTGTTCGCAGGGGGGAACCCGCGCAGCGTGCTCGAAGCATCGATGGTGCAGTTGAAGGATCCCGCGGTTCGCGTATCCGCCTGAGGTGGGACGCTCAGATCTGCGAGGCCGAGCGAAGGCCGTGCGCATAGGCGATCAGCGCCGTCGATGCGGGCTCGAGTATCGCCGGCGCCGGCTGGCCGATGTCCGGCTCTGCGAGTAGTCGAGCGGCGGCCGCAAGCAGGACGTCGTAGGCAGCCGATCCTCGATCGAGTTGCTCGCTGACCGCGTGAGCCGAGGTCACCGCCGTTTGGGCTGTCGTGGTTCCGGGCATCCGCCGGGACATATCGTCGAGCACGCGGAGCCGTTCGGCGAGGGCGTTGAGAGTTGGCGCCACCTGCGCATCGGCCGATCGAATCTCGGCCGCGGCATCGGCATGCAACGGCTCGATCGCACGAGCCACCTGCACTACCTGAACGCGAACTGCGGTGTACCGGAGGACCGACTCGTGGCCGATGGCCCCGCGGCGAACGGCGGCGGGTGCGGCCTCGATCGGTGTCACGGGTGCTGGAGGGACGAGTCGCCGCCAGGCACGCGCGCCGATCACTCCTGCCACCGCGCCGGCTGCCGCGATCGCGAACCAGGCGAATTCCCCGCTACTCGTCGCGACTAGGTCGATCACGCCCACGGTCCCGGAGGAAGCACCGACTGCCGTGCCACCGATCATCAGCGTCTGGGCCTGGCTCTTGCGCGCTGTGTAAGCGCGCTGCTCCCGACGCGCGGCAGCGGCGCTGAGGCGTGACTCGCGCTGGAGTTCGCGCCAACTAGCCGGCTCCCCGCGGAAGGAGTCCCATAGTTCCCGGCCGCGCTGTACGGCTTGCTCGATCGAAGCGGAGAAATCGGATCCGCTCGGCGTGAATCGGCCCACAGGAGGAGAGTACGTCGCCGGTTACCGTGTGTGCCATGCGCGCAGCAACTTCCCTCGGGGGGATACTCATCGCGGGCATGCTCATCGCTGGCTGCTCGAGTGCACCCGAGGCTGTCCCCCCGACACCTCCTGCGCCCACCCCGACCGAGAGCCCGACTGTCGAGCAGGCCGATCCACTCGCCGGGTTCTATGCCCAAGAACTCGATTGGCGGGAATGCGGGGGCGCCGAATGCACCAAGGTGCGTGTTCCCCTGGACTACGACGACCCAACCGGGGATGACGTCGAGTTGGCGGTGACCAAGGTTCCGGCCACGGGTGAAGCGATCGGTGCCTTGTTCGTCAATCCCGGTGGACCTGGGGGCAGTGCCTTCGACTACGCCAAAGCGGCGGACTTCATCGTCTCGCCGGAGATCCGGGAATCCTTCGACATCGTGGGCGTCGATCCCCGCGGGGTCGGCAAGAGCCAGCCGGTGCGCTGTTTAAGCGATGCGCAGATCGACGAGATATTCGCCTCCGATGGCACACCCGATACCCCCGACGAGGGCCGCGAACTCGTCGAGGACTCCAGGCTCATCGCCGAGGAGTGTGAGCGCAACGCTTCGGAATTGTGGCGCCATATGGGAACCGTCTCCGTGGCCCGTGACATGGATATCGTGCGCGCTGTCCTCGATGAACCGGTCCTGAACTATCTCGGCAAGTCCTACGGCACCGCTATCGGCGCCTGGTACGCGCAGTTGTTTCCGTCCTTCGTCGGTCGGATGGTGCTCGATGGAGTACTTCCCACCGACTTAGATCAAACGGAGGTCTCCTTCGGCCAGGCGGTCGGTTTCGAGAACTCACTTCGTAACTTCGCAGCTGACTGCGTTGCCTCGGGTGAGTGTCCGTTCCCCGGCGACCAGCAGGCGGTGCTCACCGAACTCAGGGCTTTCCTCGACTCGCTCGACTCCGCTGCCTTGCCCACGACGGACGGTCGTGAACTCACCGAATCACTCGGTTCTTATGCGGTGCTTTCCTTCTTGTACTTTCCCGATGGGGACTATCCGCGTCTTCGCTCAGCATTGAGCGAGGCAGTTCAACAAGGCGATGGATCGGCACTGCTGGCACTGGTCGATGAGCGCACGAATCGCTCGAGCGATGGGCGCTACCTGGATAACTCCACCGATTCCTTCTACGCCGTGAGTTGCACGGATCTGCCGTTCGATGGCGACGAAGGCGAAGCGATGCGGTTGGCCGATGAGTGGCAGGCGCAGGCACCGACCTTCGGACCGGCATTGGCATGGGGCCTGCTCGCGTGCGCCGATTGGCCGGTGACCGGTGATCTCGAGGGACGAGATGAGCCGGTTCAAGCAGGCGGTGCACCACCGATCCTGGTGCTGTCCACCACGGGCGACCCGGCCACCCCATATCGGTGGGGAGTGGATCTCGCGCGCAGCCTGGAGGACGGTCACCTGATCACCTGGGATGCGTTCAACCACACCGCCTATCTGGAGGGATCGGCGTGTGTCGACGATGCCGTCGACGCCTACCTGCTCGCCGGAGTGCTGCCCACCGGTGAACTCATCTGCTCCTGACTGATACCCTAGGGGGGTATACATATCGGGAGGGTAAATGCCGGGGTACGCAGCCGACAAGGAAGCGCTCGTCAACAGGCTCAAGCGCGTGGAGGGTCAAGTTCGCGGGCTGCAGCGCATGGTCGAGGAGGACACATACTGCATCGACGTCCTAACCCAGGTGTCCGCAACCACGAAGGCCTTGCAGTCGGTGGCACTGCTGCTGCTCGAAGACCACCTCGGGCACTGCGTGGCCGATGCCCTGCTCGAAGGCGGAGACGTCGCCGATGTCAAAGTGAAAGAAGCATCCGACGCCGTTGCGCGTTTGGTCAAGAGCTAACGAAGTAGCGAAGTGGAAAGGAACACGAGATGACGAGTACCACCTACACCGTTCGAGGCATGACCTGCGGACACTGCGTCAATGCCGTGACCGAGGAGATCGAGCAACTCGACGGCGTAAACGAGGTGAGCATCGAACTCATCGAGGGTGGTGACTCGCCCGTTACCGTCACGAGTGCTACCGAACTCGATCGAGCAGCGGTCGGCGCTGCGGTCGACGAAGCCGGATACGAACTCATCTCCTAGCGCATGACAACTCCCACGCACGCCGCCGCCGAAGTCGATCTCGACATCGGCGGTATGACCTGTGCCTCCTGCGCTGCCCGCGTCGAGAAGAAACTAAATCGCATGCCGGGTGTGTCCGCGACGGTCAACTACGCCACCGAGCGTGCCCACGTCGCCCTTCCGGAGGGAACCTCCGTCTCCGATGCCATCGCTACGGTCGAAGCCACCGGGTACACGGCCGCGGAGCCCAGGGCCGAGCATGAATCGGCGGAGCCTGAAGAAGACGACGAAGTCACCGAACTGCGCCGGCGGGTGGCGATCAGCGCCATACTCACCGTCCCAGTGGTCGTCCTTGCGATGGTCCCACCGATCCAGTTCGACTATTGGCAGTGGCTCAGCCTCACCCTCGCGGCACCGGTGGTGGTGTGGGGTGCGTTGCCATTCCACCGGGCAGCGTGGATCAACCTCCGGCACGGCGCTGCCAACATGGACACCCTCGTCTCGATGGGTGTCGGGGCGGCCTTCTTGTGGTCGCTCTACACGCTCTTCCTCGGCGGCGCCGGCGAGCCGGGCATGCGGATGACTTTCCATTTGCTGCCTACCCAAGGCGGTGGCGCGAACGAGATCTACCTCGAGGTTGCGGCAGCCGTGACCACCTTCATCCTGCTCGGCCGATACTTCGAAGCCCGAGCCAAGCAGCGCAGCAGCCGGGCGTTGACGGCGTTGATGTCGATGGGTGCCAAGGACGTTGTTGTCCTGCGGGACGGCAGGGAGGAACGCGTCCCGATCGACTCCCTGCAAGTCGGCGAGGAATTCATCGTGCGGCCGGGGGAGAAGGTCGCGACCGATGGTGAAGTAGTTGGTGGCCATTCCTCAGTCGACATGAGCCTGCTGACCGGCGAACCGGTTCCGGTGGAAGTCGGCCCAGGCGATCTGGTCATCGGGGCGGGCATCAATACCGCCGGTCGACTAATAGTGCGTGCGACGAAGGTCGGTGCCGATACCCAACTTGCCCGCATCGCGTCGATGGTCGAGCAAGCGCAGGCGCAGAAGGCTCCCGTGCAGCGGCTTGCCGATCGAGTCTCGGCCGTATTCGTGCCGATCGTGATCGTCCTGGCGATCCTCACCGCCGTCGGGTGGATCGCCTTCGGCGGCTCGGTTTCCTTCGCTTTCACCGCTTCGGTTGCCGTGTTGATCATCGCCTGCCCGTGTGCACTCGGCTTGGCCACACCCACTGCGCTGTTGGTGGGAACCGGACGTGGAGCGCAGATGGGAATCGTCATCCGTGGTCCGGAGATCCTGGAATCCACCCGTCGGGTCCAGTCCATCGTGCTCGATAAGACCGGCACGCTCACCGAGGGTCGGATGACCGTCGTAGACATCCTCTCCGATACCGCGTCGCATGCCGAGGAAGTGCTCTCTTTGGTCGCTGCAGTGGAGTCGGCTTCCGAGCACCCGATCGGTCAGGCGATTACCGCCTCAGCCGATGCATTCAGCCCGGTCGATTCCTTCCTAAGCACGCAAGGGCAAGGGGTGCAGGGAGTAGTCGAAGGTCGTGCGGTGGTCGCGGGTCGGCTGTCTTGGATCGCTGGGCAATGGTCGATTGACGTACCCGCCGCAGCGCGCGAGTGGGTCGACAGCCAGCAGAACCTCGGTCGAACGGTCGTGTGCGCCGCTGCCGATGGCGCCTTCCTCGGGGCAGTAGCGGTCGCCGACGCCGTCAAAGTCGAGAGTGCTGCGGCCGTGAGGGATTTGAAGACACTCGGACTCGAGCCGATCATGGTCACCGGAGATAACACCGCGGTAGCCGAGGCAGTTGCTCGACAG
>Ga0209953_1000455_pt1 | contig 14501 bp, 11 predicted proteins | sample SalPonred_H2O_MG_FD_185713 | JGI IMG/M metagenome (GOLD analysis project Ga0209953, IMG submission 185713) | Salt pond water microbial communities from South San Francisco under conditions of wetland restoration - Salt Pond MetaG... | ecosystem: Environmental > Aquatic > Non-marine Saline and... | reverse complement strand
ATTGTCATCTTTTAACTATGCTGTATTATATGTAATAACTTCATTATGAAACAAAAACTATCTAAACAAGCTTTGGCCGCTAAAAGAAAGCGAGACCTGGAGTATGCAAAAACGCATCGTAGGAAACGTATGAAGGCTGAGAACCAAAGAAAGCGTAGAGCTGCCATTAAAGCTGGTAAGGATATTAAAGGGAAAGATTACGACCATACAACTGGTAAGTTTGTATCGGTGAAAGCTAATAGAGGTGGCCACGGTAAAGGCACCCGGAAAAACAACACAAAGTAAATGGCAAGATTAAGTAGTTATCAGCAGGATGGTAGCCTCAGCGGGGAAGACCGTTTAGTAGGATCATCATATGAAGGTCCAGGGCAAAGCGGACCTGTGTATAAAACAAGGACGTATAAGCTCTCTGAGCTTGCTGCGTATTTTGGGGGTGTTATAAGTGACGGCTCTGGTGGTCTTATTGATATTGTAGAGGTATCACAAACTGTAACAGATAACACCAATGCTATTGCTACGGCAAACCAAAGCATAACTACTATAACTAGTGATGTTTTAGCACAGTCTACATTTCAGACAAACTTAGCTGCAAGCTTTGGTACATACGATGAAAATGGTAATTTAACATCGATATCACAGGCGCACGCAGACCAAGTACTTCAAGCTACAGCATCAGACAGGTACGCCGACGCGCAGTTCGCTACAAACCTAGCTGCATCAGTTGGTACGTACGATACAAATGGTAACCTTATTACTATGTCGCAGGCTTTTGCGGATCAAGTACTGCAAACTACGGCATCTGATAAATACGCTACTTCATCTTTTACAACTAATCTTGCATCATCATTTGGTACGTATGATCAGGATGGTAATATTCTAACATTATCTTCAGGCTTTGTAGATCAGGTAATTTCTTCTACTTCTAATGAAATTGAGTCGTTATCCACGTTTGCTACAAACCTAGCATCTAGCTTCGGTACATATGATTCAAACGGTAATCTACTAACGCTATCATCTTCTTTTGCAGACGATGTAATCAGTACAGCAAATACCGCGGAGTTTGCACAAGCGTCGGCAGTACAAAACCTAGGGGCTTCATTTGGTACAGTAAACCCAGATGGTTCAGTATCTTTTAGTAATACATCGACATACTCTAACGAGATATTAAACTATGTAGATGCCAACTCAGCGCTTGCAACACAAGTGTCAAACCTAGAAACAACGGTAACAAATATCCCAGTTACAATACGTCAGCCAGAGCCGCCAGATGTTAATGCATACCCGTTAGGGTCTATCTGGGTAGATACAGATGATAGTAACGCTATTTATATCCTTGTTGAAGGAACGCCTAGAACATGGCAGGCAACAACCTCTGAAGCGTTAGGTGACCTTATATTAAGTAATGCCCAGCTTGAAACAGAAATAGAATTATTATCTGATAACGTTTCTTCACAAGCATTAAAAACACAGACGCTTACCGCGCAGTTCGGGGTTTATGACCCTGCAACTAATACATTTACTATAGACAACAACGCGAGCGTAGTTTCTGCGCTTAGAACATATGCTGATAGCGAATCTGCTGCTGCGCAACAAATAGATACTGTATCTTCAAATGTTGGAGATCTTTCTACACAAGTAAGCGTGCAGCAGAGTTCTATAGATGGAGTGCTTGGTAAATACGGAGTTACTGTTGACAATAATGGAAATATAGCTGGTTTCGAGCTTTTAAACGGAACAGGTGGATCATCATTTAATGTCTCTGTTGATGCATTTAATATTTACAGTGGAACTACAAACGCTAATGTATTTGCTGTAGATGCCGGTCAAGTAAAGATAAACGTACCTCTTAACGGAGTATCTGGTACATTTACTGGTACAGTACAAGCCGGAGATGTAACAATAGAACAAGATAATATCACACTTAACTCTGATGACTTTGGTGGTGGTCAAATAAACTTTATTAGTTACGTTGGTCAATCGCAGGGGTATATAAAAGGTAGATATAACACGTCTGCAGCATCTGAAATAGAAGTATACTCGCCAGGTATGGTAAGACTTACTTCTAATGACGATATAGTAATGACATCTTCAGACAGGCTTCACGGTAATGGTGGCGATATTAGGTTTGTAAGTACAGGCTTTGGTGTTTTTGAAGCAACAAACAATGTGTCTGTTAAATCTACAGGCGGAAGCGCTAGTCTTCGCGCTGAAAACGACGATGTATTCGTAAGATCTGTAAATAACGATGTATACATAATAGGTGAAAATATAAGATTATCACCGGCGCAAGATGTACTGGTAAACGGTTTTCCGCTTGCTACGGCATCTAATACATATACAAAAACAGAATCGGATAATAGATACGCCAATATCACCGGAGATTCATTTACTGGCGCAGTGTTGTCTTCTAGTACGTTTACAGGTACAGATTTTATACTTTCATCTGATATTATACTAAAAGAAAATGTAAAAGAGTATAAAGCAAAACCAATTAATATAAAGTACAAGCAATATAACATTATAGGAGACGAAGAAACTCGCGTAGGTGTTATTGCTCAGGAAATAGAAAAAGATCATCCAGAGTTTGTTAGAGAAAACGACAACGGTATTAAGTCAGTATCTTATATTGACATGTTAATGGCTAAAGTTGCAGAGCTTGAGGCCAGAATAAAAGAACTAGAGCATGGCGTTACCAAGTAGTGGTTTTTCATTACAGGATGTAATAACTGAAATAGAAACATTTGAGGCAAACGTGTCTCCACGTTCTTTGTCCGGTTGTTTTGCCGCGGCAGACGAAGCTGGATTTGCCAGTGCTGGACGCGACAGTCTAGCTGATTTTGCTGGATATGCACAACCAAATCCTTTTGTTCCAGAAATAGAAATTATAACGCCATCACAAGATCCGTTTTCTATAGCTTTTAACGCGTCACCAATAACATTTACATTAGACACAAACTCTGCGTATGTTGTTTCTCATCCTAGTTGGATATCTATAAGCAACGAAACACCTACAAGTTTTTTAGCAAGCTTTACACAAAATACAAGCACAACAACTACAAGAAGTGGTGATATAGTTGTAACTACAACTACTGGTGCTCCAGCAGTAAGCGATAGCGTTACAATACAACAAGCGCAGGCACCTGTAGAAACAATTATAATTACACCAGAAACAATTACAAGTATACCTTCAACTGGTCAAAACGGCATTAATATAAACGTTGATGTAGTAGAAGCTTACGGCACTTCTTGGACTGTTGCTGTTATAAACTACGGCGGGTTTGATCCTGCTAGTATAAACTCTATTAGTCCTTCATCTGGTGCAGGTGATGGGTCTTTTACATTTAACGTGGCGGCTAATAACGATGTAGCAGTTAAACGTTCTATTATAAGGGTTTATAAATCATCGCAAAGCCCAAGCACCGCAACGGTATATGATGACACGCTTATAGAGCAAGCCGCAGCACCAAACTTGTTTACTTACGATGATGCTGGCGTCGGTGGATTTGCAGTTGACAGGTATTCAGGACTTGTAACAGCGCCTTTTTCAGCGTTTGGGTATACTATAACGAACCTTTCTTATAGTAGTGGTTATTCAGGTGGTTATTACCCATTAGTGTCATCAGACACGCTTAGAAGTGTATCTGTGACCGTTCAAGTACCATCTGGATATGATAACTCAGGCAGCACGGTGTCTGGAACTGAATCAACATTCCAGCAATTCTTACCAGAAACTATAGACCTTAGTTCAAGTACTGGTGGCGGTATAGATCCGCAAGGAGAAGCATTTGTTGTCTATGTTGACACTGCAAATGAATTATATTCTACATCTTGGACTGCTAGTTTAAGTTACGCTAATCCTAGCAACTCATCTGGTTGGGTGCAGTTTAGCGGTGGCGGAACTGGTGATGGCTCTTTCACTGTATACGTAGAACCTAATTACCCTGGCTCTATAGGTTACACAGGAAGTACAAGGTATTTTGACATACGTGTAGATAAAAATGGAGGCGGCCTTGCAGACACTATAGGATTTAGCCAAGCTGTCGGTGCAGCTCCACCGCCACCTCCACCTACGCTTACGCTTAATATTGATAAAGGCTGTACAGGATATTTAAACACTGGTTATATAAATCTTACAACTTCAGGTGGCTCTGGTAGTTACACATATCATATATCAACGCAAGCACCTACAAATCCTGGAAGTGCGGCTAGCTATAACGGTATACAAAACGCTAGTAGTTTATCAAACGGAACATATTACGTAGCTTCTTTTGATAACGTATATGGTGTTTACACACTTACAACAACTTCTATCGCTTGTGAGGCTGCGCCACCACCTCCACCACCTCCACCACCGCCTCCAACGGTGGCAGCGTATACAGCTGAAAGGATTGATGGTGGTAATACAGGAACAATTGGTCCAGCCAGTCAAGCATATTCTAGCGGTGATGAAGTTCTTGTAAATGACGGATCTGGAATATGCTGGCTAATAGGTACGCAGGTGAATGTAACAAGTTACAACTACACAATAACAGGAGCTTGTCCACCACCACCGCCTCCACCGCCTCCGCCACCACCTCCGCCTCCTGCAGTAGGTTACAACTGTAAAGGAGGACTATGTGTTGAAAGTACAGGAACGTTTACTTATGCAACACTAGCAGAATGCGAGCAGAATTGTGACCAAGTATAAAAAAGTTGAGAGAAGGGCGTTAGCCCTCTCTCGGCTTACTATAATTTAATTATATGAATAAAATACAAGAGATTTTTAAAGCTTGGAATATTGCTATTGATCCAAATGAAAAACAAGCTAAGCTTGCTTCAAAAAGGATAGAAACCTGTAATACCTGTGAATATAAGGTTTCAACTTTAAGTGTTAACAGGTGTTCAGTTTGTGGTTGCGCACTAAAAGGCAAAGTATTTTCACCAGCTATTGGTGCGTGCCCAAAAGGTAAGTGGGATGAAATAGACAAAGAGGCTTTATACGAAGAAAAACCAATGCTGCAAGAGTTTGATAATCAGCTAACTAAAGAAGAATGTGAGCGATTAATTAAAATGAGTGAGAATAACATGCATGCTGCAGGCGTCCTTGGAAGTACAAGTGATAATTATAGAACAGCAGAAAATACTTGGATAAACGATACAAACGATCTTACGCTGAAGATTAAAAACATCGTTATGCACAAAACAAAACTACCACACGAAAACCAAGAGTTAATACATGTAGTAAAATACAATGTAGGTGGTGAATATAAAACACATCAAGATTTTTTTCATCCAAATACAGATTATTACGATGCTGTAACAAAGGTTGGTGGTCAAAGAATGTACTCTTGTTTATTTTATTTAAATGATGACTTTAAAGGTGGTGAAACAAATTTTCCAAAATTAGAATATAAAGTAGAGCCTAAACAGGGCAAGCTTGCAATGTGGCGTAACGTAGAATCAGACGGTACACTTAACTACGATAGTCTGCATGCTGGTTTACCAGTTGAAGAGGGTGAAAAATGGATGTGTATAGTTTGGGTTAGAGAAAAAAGTTTAAGAAATTAACAATAAATGGCAAATACAAAAGTAACAGGGGATTTAATAGCCGTGGGTACAATAACCACGAGTAATATTGCAAACGGCACAATAACCGCTACAAATATAGCTTCAGGTGGGCTTGACTCTATCTTAAGTTCATATTTAACAACCAATACGTATGCAACTGAAGGTTATGTAACAACTGCGGTGGCAAACCTGGTTGATGCAGCTCCTAGCACATTAGATACACTGAACGAGCTTGCTGCAGCACTTGGGGACGACCCAAACTTTGCAACAACTGTTACAAATTCTATTGCAACTAAATTACCTTTAGCCGGCGGGAATATAACAGGTAATTTTTCTGTAGATACTAATACACTATATGTAGACGCTGCTTCAAATCAAGTGGGTATTGGTACTGCGAGTCCTGCTTATCCACTTCATATTGACAATTCTATTGGGGCATCAATAAGACTTACTAAAACAACAACACATACTGATGGTCTGTTTATTGGTATGGATGGTAATAATTCATATTTCATAAACTATGAAAGTGGATTTAGTGCTTTCTATAACAATGGCTCAGAAAAAATGCGCATAACCGGAAGCGGTAATGTGGGGATAGGTACGAGTAGTCCTTCCGCTCCTCTAGATATTGCACATGATATGTTTCCTTCAACTGCCAATTTTGATTTACAGGCATCAAAAACTGCTTATGGTAATATTAATTTTAAAGGCATTGCTAATACAGGAGCGATTACACAACAACAGGGTATTACTTGGGAAGTTGTTGATTATGATGGAACAACTGATTATGGCGTTCAAGCTCAAATAGCAGTTGGGAATAATGGCACGGCTGGTACGTTCATGGGATTTTTTACAACAAACTCATATGGCTTAGGCCCCATACAACGCTTACATATAAACAGCGAAGGCAATGTAGGAATAGGTACAAGCAGTCCGGACACTCTTTTGCATATTGAAAGTGCTCAAAATTCTATAATTAGATTAACGGATAACGATGGAAGCGTTGAAAATGGAAGTATTTCTGGTAAAATAGAATTTGAAAACTTTGACGCCGCTTCAGGCGGAGTAAACGCATATATTGCAGGTGTCAATGAAGGTATAGATGGTAATATTAGATTAGCCTTTGGAACTGGATCAAGTAATTCACCTGCAGAAAGAATGAGCATAACGAGCTCGGGTAACGTAGGTATAGGAACAACCGCGGCAGAGCAACTTTTAACGGTCGGAGACACAGTTTCGGGCGCAATTAATACATTTCATCAAGGATTAGGTGTTCGTCTATACTTTGGACTAAAGGGATCTGATAGGTTTGGTGCAGGAAACTCCGCGTATATTGTTTTGGTTTTATCGAGATTTGATGTATCAAGATCAACTTTTATATCAGGAAAAATTTACTACGGTAGTGATAGAAGAGTAATGGTTGCTGCTGAAGTTTTTATAAATAACGCGCTATCTACAACAAATCCTCAAAGGCGTTTTACAAGTCAGCGAAGTAGTTTAGGAGGTTTTGGGGATTTAGCGTTTATTTCTTTTGACTACAAAGGCCAGACGTATATAGGTCTTAGAATAAATACACCTTCACAAGCTTACACAAGTCAAGGGGCTACTTTTGTTGGCGGTTGTAATCAATTGGGCGCGGCAGAAGATGAACTTAAATTTTTGGATGCTTTAAGGTATAGCGGCGACCCTGATGTATCTAACGTTACAGTGTTAACAACATCTGGCGTACTTTTATCAACAAGTGATTAAAATAGCAATAGAAAAAAGATTTAAAAACACAACTAAATGGCTAGGATAAGTAAATACAGGTTTGACACAAAAGTAACTGGTGACGATTTTGTTATCGGTACTGACAACCTGACTAAAAATACAAGAAACTTTAGACTTACAGACTTAACTGAGTATTTCGCTAAGCAAGGCGCAATACAAGGTAACAAGTTTGCATATGAGTACGCGCAGTCTTTAGACTATCCTAACCTTACAAAAGGATTAATTTCTTTTAATAATAAGTCTGTTGTAAATACTCCACTATCTGGCGTTAACGTTATTTACCTTAATAGGTTAAATGCCGAAGGTAACGATATATATGATTATTTAGAAGAAATACGTGCTAATGATGGTACAATGTATTTGTTCAACGGAAGTAATTCTACACAATTTGGAATATATCGCATACAAGCAATTAACTTGCTGACTAACGATGTAATAGCTATTAGTGTAGATGTATTATCATCTAATGGAACTATAACACAAGACGACGTAGCTGTTATTTCTGTTTTATATGCTGCTAGTGACAAAACACACGTTCATAACCAGCTTACAGCAGAAACAACTTGGTACGTCAATCACGCATTAAATAAATTCCCTTCAGTTACAGTCGTAGATACTGGAAACAACGTTGTAACTGGAGACGTACAATACTTAAGCAATACTTTACTAACAATAACTTTTACGTCAGCTGTTGCAGGAAAAGCTTACGTCAACTAAACTAAACTATGGCAAGATATTTATCTAACATCGACTTAACGGGTAATCAGTTAATCAACGGGGTTATCCATAATAACTTTGGCACACCTACGGCATTAGGTGCTGGTCAAATTTATTTTGACACTGACACTTCTCAGTTGATGCTTTACAATGGCTCTTCTTGGATTAACCTTATGGGTGATATCACTGAGGTTGTCGCTGGAGCTGGTTTAACTGGTGGTGGTACAATACAAAGTGTAACACTTGATATTGGGCAAGGTGATGGTATTTCTGTAACCGCAGACGCTATTGCTATTAATGCCGAAGCAACTCAGTTTGAGTTTGTAAACGGTGCTCTTACTATTTCCACTGGCGCTATTGGTTCAAATGAACTTGCAAGCACTGGTGTTACAGCTGCAACATACGGTTCTGCAACAGAAGTTCCTGTATTAGCAATTGATGTTGACGGTCGTGTTACATCTGCGAGTACAGCTTCTATTTCATCTACGTTAAATATAACAGATGATCAAGCAAACACTGACGGTATATCTCTTTTAACGGATACACTTAAGTTCTACGGAACTACAAATGAAATCGATGTTGTTGTTGATGCAGCAAACGACTCTATTACATTTGGTTTAAAAGATGATGTTACAATTCCTAATAACTTAACAGTTACAGGAGATTTAATTGTATCTGGTACAACCACCACGGTTAATACAGAAACAATTAACCTTGCCGATAATATCATCACACTAAACTCTAATGCAACTGGTGCCGCAACGCAAGATGCGGGACTTGAAATTGAAAGAGGTGACGATACAAACGTAAGCTTTATTTGGGATGAAAGCGCTGGACGTTGGGCGTTTACAAATGACGGTACAACATTCTACAATATCCCTGTTCCTACAGAATACGATAACTTTAGCTTTAGCGTATCTGACGGAAGCGTTACACAAGAAGTTAGTGATACTGGTGTAATTACATTTGCTCAAGGCGGTGGACTTACAGTTAATGTTTCAGGTGATGATACTGTAACGTACAGCCACGCAGATACTTCATCCGCTACAGATATTGCAGAGTCTGGTCTTAATGTTATCCAAGACATTGGATTTGATACATACGGTCACGTAACATCAGTATCTGCCACAGATATTACAACAGATGTTGATGCTAGAATTACAGCAAGAGAATATGCGGTATCTATTGGTGATGGAACGGCGACCTCGTACACTGTAACGCACAATCTTAACTCTAGAGATGTAATTGTACAGTTATTTGATAATAGCTCATACGATACAGTCTATGCAGATGTAGAACGTACTACGGTTAATACTCTTACCGTTGTATTTGCTTCTGCACCTTCTTTAAATGATATCCGTGTTCTTGTAACAAAGATCGGATAATTAATACATAATATTTAAATAATATGGCAAATCGTTTTCTTAGTAATATAAGAATAAACGACGCGTATACTTTCCCTGCGTCAGATGGTTTAGCTGGACAAGCTATTATAACCGATGGTGCGGGTAATTTGTCTTTTGGCAGTGTGTCAGGCGGAGGAGGTGCAACCTCTTCTGTTGTATACAGGGAAAATTTTACTGGTGATGGTACTACTACAGATTTTCAACTGACACGTAACATTACAGATGAAAATATAACGCAGATTTATTTAGACGGTATCTACCAAGAAAAAGATGCCTACGAAATAATTGACTTTGATACGATACGCTTCAGTGCTGCGCCGCCTAGCGGTCACAGTATTGAAGTTTTGTATTTTTATGCCATAGATGCCATACCGCAGCCTTCAACGTCTGTTATCTACAGGGATAACTTTACAGGTGACGGTTCGACTACAGACTTCACACTTGCCAATAGTATCAGTAACGAAGACTATACGCAAATCTATATTGACGGTGCATACCAAGAAAAAGATACATATACTGTAACAGGGACGACGTTATCGTTTACTACAGCGCCAATTTCAGGGCACTCGGTTGAGGTTATCAGTATTGCAGGACTTACAACACCGTACAGCCCAACGACAATTTATCAGGATAACTTTACAGGAGACGGAACTACAGTAGCATTTACAATGCAGAACGCTGTAGACGATGAAGTAAAAACAATGGTGTACTTCAACGGGGTATACCAGTTTAAAGGAACATACACATTAGATGGTGTAACAATCACTTTTGATACAGCCCCTGCTTCGGGCGTTGAAATTGAAGTTATCACGATAGCATCAGCTGAAGGATTTGAGTACGAAGCACAAAAAATATTATTCTACGGTAAAGCATCTGAAGCAATCACAAAAGGTGATGCTGTTATGTTTGCAGGGCAAGAAGGAGATCATTTCTTACTTGCTAAAGCAACACAGGCTGCAATAAGTTCAAACCACGAATACTTTTTAGGACTTGCTAATGAAACATTGGCACAGGGCGAATTTGGTTACGTAGTTGAATTTGGTACAGTAAGTGAGATTGACACTACAGCTTATACAGCGGGTGATATACTTTGGTTTGATGCGGGTGGTTCTACAGCTGGTGCATTAACGACTACAGAACCTGCAGCACCGCTTGTTAAGATACAAGTCGCAGCAGTTGTGCGCTCACATCAAAATGAAGGTGTTTTATTTGTACGCCCCACGTGGTACCATGAGCTCGGTGAATTGCACGACGTAAATATTACATCTGTAGCAGATAAAGATTTATTAGTTTGGGATGCTGCAAATGGGTATTGGGAAAACGGTAAAACTGTAGATACTTTAACAGGTAATACATTTAGCGCAACAACACTTACGGGTACACTATCAGGCGGTGCTCAGCCGAATATTACAAGCTTAGGTACATTGTCTTCTTTAAATGTTACCGGAAATGTTGGTGTAGGAACGAGTAGTCCTGATGCTACTTTGCATATTGTTGATACAGGACTATCTGTAAATTCAGGAATACTTGTTCAGGATAAATCAACAGATGCAACTTCTAAATATGGTCAGATAAAAGCAGCTCATTATAGCAATTCTGAGGAGCCTATGACTATGATGTTTGCTTCTATGGGTGCAACAAGTAACTCGTTAAGAATAGGAGGTAGTTATTCGGCAGAAAATGCTTCTACTGAAATTGTTTTTTATACGGCCGCAAATAATACTACTGTTTCAGGCTCAGAACGTATGCGCATTGACTCTTCAGGTAACGTAATTGTAGGCTCTACTACTGCAAACAATGTAAATGCTTCTACATTAAGGCAAGACGGTACTGCTCACGTTAATAATTTGCAGGTTGCAAATGCAGCGGGCAGCGCAGGAGGAACAACGCCTTCTATATATTCTCCTTCAGGAGGACAGCTTGCTATTTCTTTAAACTCAGCAGAAAGACTACGAATTGATGGTTCAGGTAACGTAGGGATAGGAACGAGCAGTCCTAAGAGTAAATTAGACATAAAAACAAATACGACAACAGGTACAATTGCAGCAACTTCAAGCATAGTCTTAACAAATAGAGACAATGGCGAAGCAACAAACAAGACTCTTGTTGGAGGTGTGTTTGCTGATATGTACAGAGATGTAGCAAGCCCTGCATATGCCGCAGGTATTTGGTTTGAAAGAAAGCCTATTGTAGGAAACGCAAGTTCTGGGGGAGAGATTGTTTTTGGTTCTCAGGGAAATGCAACTTCAGCGTTACCTACTGAGGTAGCAAGATTCACTCTAAATGGTTTAACCTTCAACGGTGATACTGCTGCTGCTAATGCGTTAGATGATTACGAAGAAGGGAGTTGGACACCAACAGCAGGTACAAGTATAAGCATAACAAGTATTCTAAACGCAACCTACACTAAAATAGGTAATATTGTTACTGTGCAGGCTTGGATTAAAGCTGACATTAGTTCTTCAACCTTTACATTAACAGGACTACCACATTTAGCATTTGGAAGAGGTGCTGCGGCAATAACTAATGGAACTATTGGACAAACTATTGGAGGTTTAGCAATTAATGATACGATATATGGATATGGAGCAACTGTGGTAACGTATGATGACATTTATATATCCGCAACTTACAGAGCGGCTTAATCGATAATGTTAAAAAATAAATAAATATAAAATGGCACTAACAAAACAAAAAATACAAGACAAAATCGAAATCGTTTCTGCTTTCAAGCATATACAGATTCGTTACGCTGACCAAATCGTAGAAGATGGTTCAGTTATTTCTGAATCTTACGAAAGAACTGTAGTATCTTGTGGTGATTACGATGCAGCAGATGCGCATAACGTAAGAGCTATAGCTGAAGCAATATGGTCTGAAGACCTAATCGCAGCGTATCAAGCATCTATTGCAGAGCAACAATTAGCATAAATAATTAATATAAAACAATGGCAACAACTTACAACTTTGTAATTTCAGATCTTAATGCTAAGATCCAAGACACAGAAACAGGATTATTAAATGTGATTGAAACAATCCACTGGAGATACCAAGCAACAGACGGTGAGAATACCGCTGATGTATACGGTTCTATCGGATTAGACGCTCCTGAAGCAGGATCATTCATCGCAGCGGATCAATTAACAAAAGAAACTGTTATCTCTTGGCTTGAAGCTAAGCTTGATGTAGATGCATTGAAAGGTGGGCTTGATGCACAATTAAGTGCATTAGCCAATCCTACACACACAAGTATTACACTTCCTGAAGAAGCATAAATTTAAAATCGCAGTTTAATGGCGCAGACTAAGATAAAGCTGGTAGCTGACGGGGTTATTGATTCAAATCACCTTGCAGCTGGTCATACTATTACCACGGATAATATCGGTGAGGGTACTAATTTATATTATACCGATGCGCGTGTAGGGTCGTATCTTTCAACCAATAGCTATGCTACAGAAGGATATGTAACTACAGCGGTGGCTAATCTTGTGGATGCTGCCCCATCAACACTGGATACATTAAATGAATTAGCGGCTGCGCTTGGTGATGACCCTAACTTCGCTACTACGGTAACAAACAGTATTGCGACTAAATTGCCGTTGGCCGGGGGAACTTTAACGGGTGATTTAATAGTTAATACAAATGTAGGTATAGGTACTTCAAGTCCAGACTTAGGTGCTATTTCTGGAACAAGAGTTCTTACAATTGCTTCTCCCGAAATAGAAAGATGGGGTATTTTAGAATTAGCTGGTAATAGAACTTGGGGAGGAAATCAAGTAGGTGAAATTAAATTTATAAGTACGGATGCTACTAATAATGGAGTACTTGTAAGTTTAACAGCTATCAATGACCCTACATCAACAGGTACGGGTGGTAGTTTAAAATTTTTAACAAGACCTGATGGTGGAACGCTTACAGAAAGAATGCGTATTGACTCTTCAGGTAATGTTGGGATAGGGACGATCAGCCCTACTAACAAGTTAGACGTTGCTGGAAGTATAAATGTTCCAGATACACATTTTTTTAGATATAATGCAGATACCGGACTTATAGGTTCAGGGACTTGTATTGTGGGTGGAACTTCTACTCAATTAGGAATAAGAGCAGCAAATGATATATTATTTGCCGCGGGAGGTACTTCGGAACGAATGCGCATAACAAGTGGTGGTGGTGTAGGGATAGGCGTATCAGACCCAAGAGGTGATTTATCATTTAAAAATCAAATACCTAACGGCGTATTCGCGCCAACATCATATTCTGCATCTAATACATCACCTGGTCAAAACTTTATAAGCAATTATTACACATCAGCCTCATATGGTTTGTACAATTATCCAAGATACATGGATATTGTAGCCGTAGGACAACCGGATGGAAGTAATGGCGGTAGCCACATAAGGTTTTTTACAAATCCTAGAACTGCTAGTGCTCCTGCTGTACAAAGAATGGAGATAGCCTATGATGGCACGGTTCTTATAAATGGTGGACAACTGCATTTAAGATCTTCTACTCGCATAATAGAAGGAACACCTGACGATAAACTTAGAATATGGCAAAGAAACGCAAATTCCATAGACTTTTTAACATATGATCAAACACGCATGCGGATTGATGCTAATGGTAATATTGGAGCGCCTACTGGTACTAATATATATAATGCATCTGATCAAAGGCTAAAAAGAAATGTAAGGCCTATAGAAAACGGGTTAAGCATAGTTAATAGTTTAAATCCCGTGAAGTTTAACTGGATAGCCGGCTTTAATGAATATGAAGAAAATAAAGAACTATTAGGATTTATAGCTCAAGAAGTACAACAAGCCCTGCCTGAAGCTGTGGAGCAATTTGCCGAAGGCAAAGTCGAGGTCGGAGACGAGGTAATAGAAAGTACGTTAAGAGTAAATGAAAAATTTATCATACCTGTTCTTACTAAAGCTATCCAAGAACTAAACGCTAAAGTACAAGAATTAGAAAATAAATTAACCGCAAATGGCATTAACTAAAGCAAGACTTATTGAAGATAACGCTATCAAAGCAGTACACATTGATGAAACAGCTACAGGT
>Ga0209953_1000454_pt1 | contig 14510 bp, 12 predicted proteins | sample SalPonred_H2O_MG_FD_185713 | JGI IMG/M metagenome (GOLD analysis project Ga0209953, IMG submission 185713) | Salt pond water microbial communities from South San Francisco under conditions of wetland restoration - Salt Pond MetaG... | ecosystem: Environmental > Aquatic > Non-marine Saline and... | reverse complement strand
TGTATCTTCTGTGACCTAGGCGCTGGGCGTTTCATCGCTGAGAACGAGCTTTGCATTGCTATTAAAGATGGTTTCCCTGTCACAGAGCATCATACGCTAGTCATCCCAAAGCGTCACGTAGCTGACTACTTCGACCTACATCAGCCTGAACGTAATGCCATTGAGGCAATGCTTCATGAGCAACGACAGCTTATCCTAGATCAAGATAAGACAGTCACAGGATTTAATGTTGGTATCAATGCAGGTGCTTCAGCAGGTCAGACTGTATTCCATGTACACGTACACTTGATCCCAAGACGTGATCGTGATGTCGTCGACCCCAGAGGCGGGGTGCGTGGGGTTATCGCAAGCAAGCAGGGGTATTGAGTTGCGTTAGCTCTTGAGGTGCTTAAGTGAGCTCGTTGTCAAGATCTCTGATTTCTTGTTCAACCACCTACAGGTCGATGCCCCACCAGAAGTCTACAAGCACTAGACCAAGCTAGATGAATGAATAAATGTCTGACGCCAGCACCTAATAAGTAACACAGGGTGGCGTCAGACTATGACTGACTAGACACAAGAGACTGCTCACTCACTACAGTTGTAGCTGTCAGCTTCTTCTTTCTCGGAACCATACTTGGCCATATAATCTTCGATTAGCATGCCTGAACTTACAACGGCTTCAAGTTCTTGCTTTGCTAACAACCCAGCTGATTCAGCAATAATCTCTTCTAACATACTTGGCCCAGTGATGGTGGAGTTCGGTAAACCACTTGCGGCAAAAATTGAGTTACACACATCGTTCGTAAGAGCTTGCCTGGGGGATTCATTAAACCATGAACTGCACTCCTGTGTTGTAGCTGACAAAGTTTCGATACGACGGTCCTGACGAGCAGCTTCAGCTTCACTTATGGTTTTGTCGTACTGGCGCACCAAACCTCTGAGTTCGCAGACTCTTGCTCTAACGAGTTCAGCCTCCTTTTCGGCTAAAAATCTTGCACGCTCTTCGGCCTCTTTTGCTAACAGTCTTGCACGCTCTTCGGCCTCTTTTGCTAACAGTCTTGCACGCTCTTCGGCTTCTTCTGCTAACAGTCTTGCACGCTCTGCGGCCAAATGTTCATCTACTGTTAAAAAGCCCTGCCCATCGATGAAAGTTGTGTCGACGCCCAAAGCAAAAGTCAGACATTTCTCTCCACGCTGGATCACACTGTCACGACCAATGAACTTTGTATTTTTCAGCGCCATCAAAGCCGCATTAGCTTCACTGATTTCTTGATTGCTAGAAACCTCTTCGCATTTGGCAATCAAACTCGACAGCGATTGGGCATTTGCTTTTTCAAACGGAACCATGGCCATGAAAAGAGCCGTCACCAAGAAAAAGCGCTTCGTGTTCAACCGTTCACTCCTCAATCACTACAGCAGTACCACTGGCCACCAACATAACCATACTGCTGCCAGTTCCAGCTAATTCCACGTAGTCAAGATCAACACCAACGACAGCGTTAGCTCCAACCTCATACGCCTCTTTCTTAAGCTCATAGAGGGCAGTCCGGCGGCTATCCCGCATGGTCTTCTGTACAGCCTCGGAGCGGCCGCCAACGATGTCTCTCACGCCAGCAAACAAATCCTTGAAAATATTCATACCAAAGGCGCACTCAGCAGTGACGACTTCAATACGCTTTGTGATTTTAAGGCTAGGGGCTGTCTCAGTTGTTAGCATTACGGCTTGAATTTCCTGCCGCTGCACCGCTGATTGCACGACTTTCTCTGTATATTCTTCGGGTACGGTTTCAAGAAAGCAACACGAGGAACAAAGGCCACCGGAGCCACTCTCCAAGAAGCCAAACTTCTTCCCACATGATGTACAATTCGCCATTTAATGATTCCAAGTTGACTAGACTTTAGCCTATCACCCCAAGACTTCATGCCAAGGTGAAACCTCATCTGGTCGTGGGCGATTGATAAGCGCCTGAACCACGACAGCAATGCACCTGATAGGGCTGTGAGAGCCGCTGTATTGACCTGTGAGTGTGGACCTAAGCGTCTGCCATCAGAACCCCAAGAGCACCACATAGACGCCTGGGCAAGGGTATGCACGTTTGTGAAAACCTGTGAGCTAGGTGACAAAGTTTCACAACGACAGAATGAGGAAGGGTAGGGGAGGGAAGCTGGTAAATTCATCTGCGGTCAGAAGTCGTATTTGGTACTAGATATTTTGCAAATATGGTACAAGATCGCAAATGGGACTTTTCAATTTTTGTAATATCTACAACGTCTTAAATTGCTTAAGTTGTGGATTCCGAGTCCGTGTGGGGGCACCATTTTTTCGTAAAATACCCATAATAGCTTGATATATAGGGCTTGTGAGGCTTATTTGGTACCAATCTTTGGTACTAAGTTGGTACAATGCATGCCTGCGAACAGACAGAAAAACGGAATCAAGCGGTCACCCACTGGCTACTATTCTTTTCGCAAGCAGGTTCCTGAAAAGTTAAGAGCCGCTTGGGGGAAGCGTGAGGTTAAAGTAAAGCTGGAAACAAAGGATGAAGCCGTTGCTCTGGCAAGGGGCGCCCAGGTGCTTTCTCAGTTTAATGCAACTGCTCAAATTCTGATGAAATCCTTAGAGAGCGACGCATCAATGTCGTCATCTGAGGTGACTTTGATTGCGGATAATCGTGTTAGGGACTGGGGCATTCATCCTGAGCAGGCACCCGTTCTTAGGGCGGGTTATTCCGAAGCGGAGTACGACGAGTTCAAAGCCAAAGAGCGTGAGTATATTGAGCGACGTGATTTTTATTTTGAGCTTGCTGGTGATAGCTTGGTTGATGAGGTGCAACAGCAAAAGGATTATGTCAGTGGCGTTTGGGGGAAGGCTGGTTATCAAACACCTTACAGGAAACCAGATGCTTCAACCGTTTCCGGCGCTTCTTTTAATATTGCCTCGGGGCAGGTTGAGACGACAAGCTCTCCGACAATTAAGGATGCCTTGGCCTCATATCTGTTAGCCTACGAAGAGAAGAACTTTGGTGGCAATGTAAGGACCCTCCAATCGGCGAGGACGAATACGAAGCGTGTGATGACCCAGTTTGCGGGTTTCATTGAAAACGGGCGGCCGACAGTGGGGTTCAAGCGGTTGGTAACCAGCGTAACTGTTGAAGAGGCAATTGGTTTTCGAGATCATTTACGTAAACAGCATCCTAACTCAGGCACGGGAGATACAAACCTACGCTACCCAAGTGCAGTGTTCTCTCACATCATTGATAAAGGGCAGGGGCTGTATATCGGCAATCACCTCATGCGGAACCCTTTCTACAAGTTGCGAAACAAGAAGCGGGAGGGGCAACTTGCGAAGAAGAAGTGGCCTTTCAATCCAGAAGAGTTTCGAAGGTATGAGCAAGCAGCCTATGAGGGTGAAGATCACGTCAAACTGCTCATTCTGTTTTTGTTGTATACGGGTTGTAGGGTCAGTGACGCTTATGGATTAGAGGTGCGAGATGTTAATCTGACGGAAAACATCCCAACAATGTATCTTCGTCATAACAGCATAAGACGTCTGGATAAGGATGGTATCCAAGCAAACATCCCATTGGTCGGGCCTCTGCTGGAGGTTCTTAGAAGCTATAAGATGTCCGACAATCCCAATGATCCTGTCTTTCCTGAGTTTGCTAACATTAAGTCAGGTCGTGACAGAGCCTCTGCTGAGGCTAACAAGGTCAGAAAAATGGCAGGTATTACTAGGAATGGTGTGACAGCCCATAGTGCTCGTCATACATGGCAGGACAGGTTGGACGCAGCGAGAGTCCCGATTGCGGAGAGGGATTACCTAATAGCCCACAAGACTAAGCAGAGCAGTGCTGTCGCTCAGGCATATGGTTCGGCTTACCCTGCTAAGAATATGCTGGAGAACCAGCTTGCTGCGCTTGCCTGTGAGGACTGGGGTGACTTCCGTACCTGATTGGGTTGTTGGCTTTACATGAAATCGAATGACAGACCTTCGGTAATTACTCCGACGGCTTGGCCCTCAAGGGGCTACGAGAGGCAATCAACCACGTAGACTGGTCGCTGCACTAGAGACACCGCTGAGACTCACACAGAGGCCCACACAGGCGCATCTACACCAGTCGATACGTGTTATCACCCCTGACACCACAGCTTCTGCATACGGCTCTCTGACGGGCCTCATGGGGCGGTTGCACTTTTAGTTTGAAGGGGAGTTGTTGCGATACCTCTGAGACGAACTGGTGAAGGCTGACGCTCTCCACGAGTGGGGCAACTGAAGCGGATAGATGTTTGCTCCCACTCCAATGTGATATGCGGCGATCAGCCATGTGGATTGAACACAACCGTAAATGCTCAATGTGATTGTTCGCTGAGCCTATGGAGAGGTCCATACTGGCGCTTTGATCCAAAAGCGTCCGTTCCTGCACCTAACTTCATAAGCGCTTCATGCAGATCATGAACAAACCGGATCATGCACATTTATGACCCAAGATTTAATTCCATTTTCGTTATCTAATTGAATCTGCTCTTTTTGATGCGGTCTTAGCCGATCATTTGGAGCTTTAACCTCAATGTTACTTATTTCGCCATGCCGCCAAACTTTTAAATCTAACACCGCTTTTGGAGGTGAGTATTTTGACATATGTTCATTGCGGGCAGTAATAATTTCATTGGCGAGCGAAACTACTTTTTCAGCTAGAAATTTAGGATGTCGGTTCAGGGTATTTTTTGAAAAGCGTGCTATGCCTGCCTTGGACATGTACTTTCCAACTGGGGATCGTGAAGCATTTGTAATGTTCCAAAAAGACATGCACGAGTCCATTAAGTTAGGCATTGGACCAAGGTCACCTCTTTTGCGCACCTCCTCCGTTAAAAGCCTGGCTTTGAAAAACATCTCATGCAGATGTTGTGGGAAGCGACGCTCCAGATAATCTATGAAAAACCTTATTCCACCAGCAGCTGTAAAGTATGACTGTAAAATTTCTGCGTTGAGTTCTGATGCATGGCGACTTTTAAGGTAAGCTCGGCCAATGAAGTCCTTTTTGAAATTTGGCTTTGATTGCCAGAGGTTTAAAATTTTAGAAATATCTTCTTCATTAAAGTTTTTTGCGTTGTGTAATAGATCGGCACGAGAGAAATTAACCTTTTTTTCGTCTTGCATGAACCCATCGCTTGCCCTGTAAAATAGTTGATGAACGTCCGATATCCCAAGATAAGTCACTGATCCAATCTTTTTGTGATCAGGCCAGCACATCATAAAAATTAAAGTTTCATCATAGTCAAAGTGTTCTGTAAAGTATCCATGCCATCCACTTTCGGAGAGATAATCTAGAACGGCCAACTCTACTCTCTTTGGTTCGTTATCTCTAAACTGCCAAAGCTTTGGCCCTATTCGCTTCAGATTTATATCTTCATATTTAATTATTGGAGATGAATCTGACATGGGGTACATCCGTTTTTAGAATTTTCATAAACATTAGTCTCGCAGATCAAGGCTAGCTTGAATTACACTGTAGCGTAATTTTCAGTTGGCGGCATATCATGGAAGCAGCCTATCCCGCAGGCAACCCAAAAGTAAATCTTGGTCCTGGCTTCAGACACGTAAACCAGCGCTAACGGATCCGTCTCTGTATAATCCGGAGGGTCCCAAGCCCTATGGCGTACCCTACAGGCTCAAGTCAGCCTCAAATGAACAGAGGTGGCCCAGAAGTTTATGGCCACCAGAGAGGCTTATAGCGCCTCTACCAACGAGCCTTTATCCGCTGAACAGTAGTGGCTTGCCATGTGGCTGAGCAATCCACTGATGCAGACATTCCACGCTCATGCAGGGCCCTTGCGATATTTGTATCCCTCTGACACCTTTGCTAAATGCTAGCGGGAGGCTTGAGTGGTGGTTGAGAAAAATTCAGACGAAGCTCTTACCGTAGAGCAGCAGGATTGGGTTCGGTTTCTCACCTCTGATGGCCTAGCAGAGAAAGCCGGTTGCCCGCCTAGTGATTTTGACAAGATGGTCGTTAAAGAGTTTGCCGATAATGCTGCCGATATTGGTGGCTTTTGTTATGAAGTTGATGAAGGTGAAAAAACAGTTTCCATCTGGAATGGTGGGGACGGCTTGTCCAGCCAAGACATAGCTAGGCTATTCGACATCAAGCGCCCACTCCGTTCGTCCAAGCACTGGCGCAGGGGGCAACGTGGTGCATTAGGGAATGGAATCCGTGTTGCATTAGCTGGCTGTCGCCTGTGCGATATTAGCCTGACCATTATCTCCAGATGTAAAGAGTATCGCATCACGCTGCTGGACAATGGTGATACTGTCATAACGAAGCATGATACCGAAGTTTTTGATGTCGGAACTCGTATTGTACTTGGCTTCCCCAATGACGAGGCTTTCTATGCAGGTAGGTATCGGCCCTATCTGCAGGTCGCACGTGCAACGCAGGGATCAACAGTCGTCTCAGGGAAGCCTCTAGCCTCATGGTTTAAAGCGGAAGACATCAACGTCCTCGTTCAATCTTTACCGGATGTGTCACTGGGGACGTTCATTGGGGAGTTCAACACCAAGGGCGACCTTGGCATCGAAGACCTGACAGTTAGCGTTCAGGACATGCCTACAGATACTCTGGTTGACCTTCTGCGAAGCAACGAGGGTAAGTCAAAAGTCAATCCAATAGGCGAGGACGTATTTGAGGGGTTCTACAAAAAAATTGAGGGTATCTATGAAGACGGCGATGCCCGATTGCCGTTCATTGTCGAAGCGTGGGTCACTGCCAAACCTTGCGATAAGGATGCTGGCGACCATGCAATCCATGTCATAACAAACAGAACCTATACCCTTCGCCAAGCCGTCTTGGAGGTAAATTCAGGTCGTTTGAAGCTCATATCTGGGGGTTACTACAGTACACATAACAAGCAGATAAATCGCAGCCACAGCTACAGGGTCATCTTGTCTGTGTCGTCGCCTTACATCCCGATAATCTCATCAGGTAAAGAACCCAACCTTTTAGACGGAGCTTACTCAAGTGCCATCAAAGAGGCCCTTCATTATACTATGAAGAAAGCTGGAGCCGCTAAGCCAACAAGAAAAAAGACTAGCTTCACACTGATAGATGCTGCTGACATGTGCATGGAGGATGCTTACAACAAGGTTTCCAACAATGGTCAGTATTGGGCTAACGCCCGTCAGTTGATGTACGCAGCACGACCTAAAATGCTGGAAATTACAGGTCAATCTTCCTTTACGGATAGTTACTTCTCACAGACCCTGCTGCCACACTTTCTACAAAACAACCCAGAACTGACAGCAAACTGGAAGGTAGCGTACGACAAGCGTGGCTCTGTCATCCAGCCCCATACAGGGCAATCAGTTGGTCTTGGGACTGTCGAAATTGACCGCCTTACCAATCATGTCGCCCTAAAACCAATGTCGAAGTTATCGTCGTTCAAGTATAGCAATGCTTCACCTGAGAGGCGGTTTTTAGGCGTACTTTTTGTTGAAAAAGAAGGCTTTAACGAAGCTATTGAAGAAAGTGGCCTTCTGGAACGCTACGACATTGCCCTAGCATCCACCAAAGGGAACAGCGTCGTTGCTCTACGTGTGCTACTGGATGAAATGGCCACTCGTAATCCCGACTTCAAAGTTTTTACCATGACTGACTTTGACATCTCGGGGACTTCCATCAAGACAACACTGACGAAGGATAACGAACTTCGGTATACGTTTAATAATGAGATCCAAACCATTCCTGTATGTGTCACATGGGAGCAAGCCAAAGCGTTGCATGAGCGTGGACTTTCCGAACCAGTCGAATTCCCAAAACCTCCGAAAAAGACCCCTGAAGAAATAGCCAAAGCCCTTGATGATAAGTTTCAGTTCCTTGTGCGTGAGAACGACGTGGAACCAGACGGGGCGAGGTTCCTCATGTACAAAAAACGTCGTGTTGAGATTAACGCCATGACAACGGGCGAGATACTGGACCTTATCGAAAGGGCCTTTGAAGAACATGCAACCAAAGTCTTGCCTGACCAACTTCACTTGGAGGGTGCTTGGAAAGAACAGCTACTGTCGGCGCACCTTGAAAAGGTAGAAGCCGAAATGCGAGATGAATTGATTTCACATGAAATGCCAGAAAACTTGATGGAAGACGTTGAGGCAATCCTCAAAGAAAACCCAAGCAAGTCTTGGGACCAAGCGGTTCGAGAAGTGGCGGGAAGAACCTTAGTGTGAAGTTAGAGAAAGCTAGTTGAATGGCCTTCACACGACATCACACATTACTGTTTTTTGTGTTGTTTTACTGATGGATGCCATCTGTGGTCCAATCGCTTTCTGTGTAGCGTCAGGTCATAGAAAAGTAATTTCTTATCTTGGGAATTTGAAGGGAAACCAGCGGGGGCGGATTCATTCTGCCATAATCGATAGGGGCCCCAAAGGTACCGACATCGGTACACTGCACCCACCAAACCTACCGACGTCGGGGGATTGCAAGCTGCCAAAAGGTTCCGACTTCGGGCCAATTCAAGCAGCTTCGGTATTCAGTATTCTATGGACTGACATACGGCTGATGCCCATCTGCTCAGCAATCTTGTAGGTGCTGTAGCCTTCTGCCTTCAACTGATTGACCCTCGCCCGATCAATGCGCTTCTTGGTCCCCTTGTAGACGCCCTTGGCCTTAGCCTTCGCAATTCCCTCAGCTTGTCGCTTCTTGATAATGTTACGTTCAAATTCCGCAAAGGCCCCCATCATCTGTAGCTGTAGCTTGGCAAAAGCATCATCCGCCTCAGCAGAGAACGTCAGTCGTTCACTCAGGAAGGTTATAGCGACCCCTTTGTCGTTCAGGGTGCTGATGATGTCCTGTAGGTCTCTCAGGTCTCTTGCCAGTCTGTCGATGGAGTAAACGACAACAGCATCACCTTCACGAGCATAGTCGATCATGGCTTGTAATGCTGGCCTATCCTTAGCTGACTTACCCGATAGCTTCTCCTCAAAGACCTTATCTACTTGCCCAAGGTCCTGACGGTCTAAGTTCTGACCTTCGCTTGAAACACGTTTGTATCCGATGACTGACATAATAGCCCTCTTTCAGTAACATTTGATACTAGACTACATTGATTCTAGTCACATCATCAAGGGAAATAATCCTAATGTTACCCTCAAACTAGTAACACAGTAACAGCACCAATACCCTACACCCCATGTTACTGGTGTCGCCAACACCGATTAGCACACGATCACCTGTGAAGGGCAATCCAGCTAGTTAACTGGCTTTCATACTAATCAGCTTGCTGTGCTGCGCTAACGACAGTGCTAACCTGTGGATACAGGGGAATGTGGGCCGTAGTATCCACCGAGGGAATATGCCCCCCTTCAGCGGAAATTAGCCTCTGTAAGGAAATGGCGGTGGGGCAGTTGGCGTCTTTACAGATCTGTTGAACTTGCAATTCATCTTATTTCCAGGTTCATATTGATACTTATACAGCATACCGGAGATCTTAAAATGCAGTTGAAAATAAATGTGGCAGCCTTTTTGCTTACTTTGACAAGCTCTACTGCTCTTGCCGACGTTTGTGACTATCGACTAAGTCAGATGGTCAGTCCTACGGCGGCAACTACGGCAGTCGTGGCAGGTGGTGCTGGGGCGACTATTGGCCCTGGCGCTGTGGCTATAGGGGGGCTTTATTTTTTCCCACATGCAGCTAGTGGAATAACGATGTTAGGTTCAACCCTTGCGGGAGCCTCGGGGGCTGGAACTATAGGTATCATTGGCGGGAGTGGATTTGCAGCAACCGTACTTGGTGTCCTGACTGCACCAGTAACCCTGTTTGTTGCGGCTGGAACGGCTATTACCGTCGGTGGGGTAGAAGCTGGCTGCTATTTTGTCGATGAGCGGATCACTGACGAGGAAGAAGTTCATGGGATCCTACGGCAGGTATCTTTGACAGCCAATGAGGACTACTTCAAACTTTTTGATGTGAGTGAGCTAGAGGCAGCCGAAAATGGGACTGTAAGCCGAGTTCGCATTCCTGATGAGGACGGACAGTATCAGTTTTACGACGTACAAAATCTCTACATTGTGAATAACGAATTAAGGCACAGAGATTGGTTTTTGAATACTTCGCTTGGAAACATCGCAGCGACACTGGTTGAACAACCTTAGATACAACTGCGGATCAAAAGTATTTCACCTAAAGCTGAAGCCTAAACAGAGAGCAAGGCGGAGTGAAAATCTAAATGTGTTTAGGGTTGAGGAATAGGACGGTTAAATAACGCTACGTACGTTGCGAAATACAGCGTTTCTATTGTGGATGATCGGAGTGTTAGCCGTATCAACACTCTCATTTGGTATTTGGGCTATGTCTAAGACCGCTCAAGTTGCTTCTCTCACAGCGACTATGGCAGCGAATACAATCGCTCATCGTACAGCACTGACCCAAAGCGCTGCCAGACTAAGAGCGAAAGCAAGATTAAGGAGATTTATCGTCGCTGTACCGATAACTGGACTTGCATTTGTAGCTTACTTTGAAGAACACGACTATCAAGAGTGGCTTCAAGATAATCCTGACGGCGACCGAACCAAATATGCCTGTGAAGTTGCAATAATCACAGCAGAAGTATTAGACGAAGTGCTTCAGGAACTACCTGAAAATCTTCAACCGAACCCAAATTCTCTTAAACGTTATATTACCTGTGAAGATTAGGTTAATCTTGGAGTTACACGGGCAAGATCAGGGTACTCAGACACTAGCAATCATGACCTTCTGTGAAGTGTCATCCAGCTAGCTATATGGCTTTCACACCGTAGTGCTGACCTGTGGGTGCATGGGAATTTGGGCCGTCGTATCCCCCGAGGGAATATGCCCTGTAGTGGAAATAAGCCTTTTGAAAAAATCAACAGTACGGCGGCAGATGAGGTCCCAAAATGGTCGATCTGATACGGGTGCTGATAGGTTGTTAGAAGCCACGCTTTGGGCAAGCAAAATACGATGTACGGCCTTAGATCAGCGCCATTGTACCTTATCATTTAACTCAGATATGGGCCGGATTAGGACACCTAAAACGCCGGTTGCTTTATGGGGTCGCACCTGCTGGATTGGCGACAAGATGAGGTGTCCCTATGACTGATGAACTCCCGAAGATCGACCGCTGGAACTCTGAGCCATTGGACGTCCACACATGGTCAGAGCATCCTGAGATCAAAGCCTTGTGCGATCAGTTGTACGATGAAGCTGGACTGTCGGCGTTAGAGCCTAAAGGCAATCGCAAGGCCAAACGGACAGTCAAAGAAAGCCTTAGGGTTCTCATCCTTGATCTCTACGTGAAGTGGCTCAAAGACCCGTCCATCAGTATTGGATTCAGCAAGGGAAACGGAGCATACAAAGTTGGAAGCCGCTACAATGGTCTATTCATCTCACGCAAAATTGTGGATGTGGAAGAGCTACTGGCTAAGGCTGGTTACATTGAAGAACTGAAGCCATTCCACAATGACGACCCTAGAAGCCGAAACTACACGACAAGGATCAGGCATACAGCAGTCCTGAGGGGCCTGTTCTCCGAGCTAACGCTTGACCTCTATGACATCGACACTCATGCCAATGAAGAGTGCATCATCCTCCACGACAAGTATGTTGATGACCAAGATGACGCTGCCATCCGAAAGATTGAATACAACGACGATGACCTGGCCGAAGATGAGCTTACCTTGCTCGATACGCTGAGATCGCAGCTTCAAGCCTACAATGCGCTGCTGAAACGAACTTTCATCGACATCCCAAGTTACACGTCATCGACCTTCACACGCACAATAAGCAAGGGTCGCAATGCCGGACGACAACAAACCATATCTCTTGGCCCAGACAACAAGTTCGTAGTCCGTGTGTTCAATGAGGGACTAGCAGGTCACTGGCAACGTGGGGGTCGTTTCTATCGGGGTTGGTGGCAGCAGATCGACAAGGAAGATCGTTCCAAAATCTACATCAACGACCAACCAACACTGGAAGTGGACTTCAAAGCCTTCCATCCCAACCTACTGTCGAATGAAGTAGGTGTGCGCTTGGCTGATGATCCCTATGACCTTGGGGAGTTGAAACTGCCTAATTTTGTCACGACGAAAGAACAGCAGAGGAAATACGTAAAGCTCTTAGTCCTGATGGGCATCAATGCTGATAGCGATAAGAAAGCCTATCAAGCCTTCCGCAACAGTGATCGCAAAGACAAGCTGGGCCAAAGCCTAACGGACATACAGCTTGGAGAGCTTCTGAAAGGCTTCATCAGAAAGCACCCTCAGTTCGAGGACATTCTCTGCACTGGGCAAGCCCTCAGATTGATGAACATCGACAGTCAGATAGCTAACTTGGTGATTACCCACTTCACTCAGAAAAACATCCCTGTCCTGTGCATACATGATAGCTTCATCATCCAGCACGATAAGGAACCTGAGCTTCGTCGTATCTTAGATCAAGCAACCCATCAGGTTACAAATTACACCATTAAACACGACATAAAGAATGAACGTAACAGCCATTACGGAAGGGTGTCTGGTAACATTAAAGGGTATGAAAAGCCTGTAGAGGTACAATTCCATACACCAATAAGTATAGAGCCGACTAAACAGTACAATGACAGAAAGGCTAAGTTCGCTAAGTGGTTAGAACTATCAGAATGAAAACAGAGTAGGTAAACAGAGTGAGTGTGAACGCTTAAAGGGGCTATCCCTATGCCTCTCCCATTACTAGGACGAATAGAGATTTCGGCTAACAGGAAGCACCATGAAACTTGAGTTCCACCATATCAACTTTGTCGCAGATGATGTGGACCGCCTGCACGACTTCTACACGCAGGTACTAGGCCTTGATGATATTCCCGTCCAATCGTTCCCTAGGCCAGATGCGACCACCTCAAGTGGCTACGACGGTAAGATTAGGTTTGCTACGGATGGTAAGATGCAGATGCATCTCGCAACCAAAGACCTGACAGTTGCCTTTAAGAATGGTGAGGTCATTAACCCTATCGAAAGAGGTCATATAGCCTTTCGGACAGATGACATCGTAGCGTTCATGGCTCTTCTCGACAGTAAGTCTATCCCCTACTCAGATTACGGCACAGCCTTTGCCAAAGAATGGCATCAAGTGTTCTTCCATGATCCAGAAGGCAACGTCATCGAAGTGCATCAATCAGTGGGATAGGCCACTACCGTGCCGAATGTTGCGCCAGTAATCGAATATACCTGCAACGGCTGTCGGAATATCCTCTGCAGCCTGATCCAACACTGCATCTAAGTCTTCTTGCGGCACACCCATTACGGAGTTGCCCGCATCATCCATGAGGTGAAGCATGATCGATGTCATGAGGTGGCCATCAGTACCACTTTCGGTAAGCCTCAACCATTCCCTTGGGCGTAGCGAGACAGCCTGCATGAAGCCTTCACACCAGTCCATGGCTATCACATGCCCCTCCTTCGCTTGCCAGAAGATCGGCTCAACCATTGGCGGATTAGAGGCAAGGCCGTGGGAAACATTCCCGAACAAGTTGGCGACGCTCTGAACAATCGAACGTGGCAGAGGCTCAGGATCAGCACCAAAGGCTATAGGCATCCATTCCTCAGATGGGATGATTGTGGGAGAACACAGTATCCCGTGGATGAAGCCGTCGAGGTCGGACAGCATCATGCAGTTATATGGACTGTCGTCTGAGGACAGGTATTCGTCCAATGCGGCCAAATCAATTACGTGATACATTCTGGCAAAACCTCAATACTCTGTTCATAGTTTGATGATGGAAAACGCTGACGACAAGTTTGTTCTACGGGATTTCATTCAAAACAGAATGAGGATGTCGCATATCTACCAGCCAGTGATGATAAAGGCTTTGTTTGCAAACGGTGGTCAGGCGACCACGGAAGAGATTGCCAAGTCTTTGCTGGCTTATGACCAATCTCAAGTTGAGTATTACTCACTTCGCACCAAGGCTATGGTTGGCAAAGTTCTAACCAGCAACGGGATAGTCGAGCCGATCAAAGTTGGTCGTCAGATTACAGGTTACCGCCTTACTGAACCAACCCACACAGAAGCTCAGAAAGCTGCCCTACAGGCCATGTGTGATGAAGCTATCGACGCATACATAAGCAAGCATGGTGGAGCCATATGGGACCACAGAAGGCCAGACAGCGGCTACGTATCAGGCAGCATCCGTTACAACGTGCTTAAACGGGCAAAACATCGTTGTGAGTTATGCTGAGGACATGAAGATCAGGTGGCACTCCATGTCGATCATATTATCCCAAGGTCAAAAGGTGGCCCTGACGACATCAGCAACTTCCAAGCTCTGTGCATGACCTGCAACACCAACAAACGGAATACTGATGATACGGACTTTCGGGGTGTTGTAGATAGCTACAGTGACCGTGAAGCAGGATGTATCTTCTGTGACCTAGGCGCTGGGCGTTTCATCGCTGAGAACGAGCTTTGCATTGCTATTAAAGATGGTTTCCCTGTCACAGAGCATCATACGCTAGTCATCCCAAAGCGTCACGTAGCTGACT
>Ga0209953_1000453_pt1 | contig 14553 bp, 17 predicted proteins | sample SalPonred_H2O_MG_FD_185713 | JGI IMG/M metagenome (GOLD analysis project Ga0209953, IMG submission 185713) | Salt pond water microbial communities from South San Francisco under conditions of wetland restoration - Salt Pond MetaG... | ecosystem: Environmental > Aquatic > Non-marine Saline and... | reverse complement strand
TGTGCTACGTGCTTATATATAGCTTCTTCAGCAAACTTGTGTACTTTCATTTCATTGTCTGTACCAAGGCTGTCTGAAATATACTTTATAGTTATAAGACTTTCTGCTAAGTTGCTAGTGAAGTTTATAGTTCCTTTATTTTCATCAATAAAGAAAAACCCATTTTGATTCATTAACTCTGGATCACCACCGTAACGTTTACCAGATTCAATTAATTTTTCAGCAGGATAATCTAAGTTATAGAAGTAGTCATCGTTGTTGTAAGAACCAGATAGGTTTTGAGAATCTAGATTTTTAAAACGATCTGATGTTAGTGGACTAGACGTAGCAAGCTCATCATTACTATCAAATTGATAGTTAAAATCGTCATCTTGAAGTATTGCCTCTGAAGGTGTAGATGTTATTCTACCTTTAGGTATCATATGCTCGATACCATATTCGTCAACATAAGATATAGATACGTAGTTGACATAGTCTTGCGGCATTGGTACAGATAAACTTGGACCAATTTCAACCTCTTGTATTTTTTCTACTTTAGTAATGTCATAAGCAAACTCTTGAATAGCACGTTTTGTATGAAAAACAACGTCTCTTCTTTTTGCTCTATTAATAATTTTACCATCACCAACATAAGCAACCATAAAATTAGTTACTATATCATTCATCGATGTATATCTATAGTCTCCGTATTTCTTGTCTTTTAAAGCTATAACTATCTGATCGTTAGCTTCTGGAGCAGATAAAAAAGTTAGTGTGGAATTGCTATAGGAATATGTAACTTCGCTTTGAAGCTCGTCGTTTATATATACGTAAAATTCGGTAAATACAGTTGGCTGTGGAGACAAATTAACAGTATAACTTGCCGTAGACCCATCACCTACAAAGTACTGACTACCAGCGTAGTAATTAAAAGCATTATCTGTTATTAGTCCCATTTATTAAGAGTTTTCTAAAGTTATTTCATTTGCTTCTTGCTGCTGTGCTACTTGTATAATTGTAGGATCTTTAATTACAACACCAGCTAAAGCTAATATTTTTATCACTAAGTTTGTTTCCTCTGAAGGATGTAATTCAAAATCAGTTGAAGAACTTGAGTCGTATGTATAAGCAGCTCCTCCACTTCCTGTAAATGCCCAAATAGGGTCAAGTGGTTTTCTTATATAATCTATTACAGGATTTACAATGGTTTGAGGTAAAATATTAAAAACTCCATTATCAAAATAATAAACAGGGTAAGAATCAGATGGAGCTGTTAATTTAGAAGAAGCGTAATAAGTGTATTCTGACTTTTTTATTTTTTCAATTTCAGTAAGTCTATCTGAAGTAGTTATTTGAACCGTTCTATAGTGATCCGAAGGAGAAGTAACAGTGGTAGATATATCTGTTAACACAAGAACATCGGATTTAGCAAAGATGTCTATTTTCTCTTCTATATTGTCTGCAATATCACCATATTCGCTATTAACGCCTTGTAAATTACGTTTAGTAAGCTGTCTATTATAATCATAAAAAGACTTTTCAAACAAGTCAAGTTGAGCCTGCTTTCCAAGTCTGTTAAACTGATCTGGCGTTAAATAGCCTCTTTGTTCTTTGTTTAAAATAGATAATACTACTCTGTAAACACTATTTACGTTTATAGCCATTAGTTATAGTTATTAAAAGTTAAGGCGCCCGAAGGCGCCCGAGCTTTTTATTTTAGTTTCTTTTCAATTGTTTTGTAAACCTCTACACCTTCGTCGGTTTTAAACCAGGCTGCAAGTGCTGAGTATGGATTTTCATCAAAAGGTACGGTCATTAATTTTCTACCGTTTGTCACCCATTTAAATGTTCGCTGATCATCAGATAATTTAATAATACCTGCTTCAGCAGCTTTTAGACCAGTATTTCTTACGTGGATGTTTTCGTCATTAGCAAGCTCTATGAACAGTTTTGGTTCACGCTTTGCAAATACTAGTAAATCTCTTTTTATCTCCTTAGATGTCATCTTAGCAACCTCAGAACCAGCGTTAACGCGTACAATAGCTTCAGCTTGGTCGATGCTCATATTTTGAGCCATCATTAATGCTTCTATTTCGTGCTGAATAACCTCTAATTCATCTTCTGCTTCAACTTCTGGATCAAACTCTTCATAAGTTTTACCTAGTTGTGGATGATATAAAGAAAGTAATTTTTGTAATGTTTGTTTTTCTTTTGGTACAGTTAAAATACCATCTTCAAAAACGATGTGTCCTAATCTTTGAGGACCTTGGAACTCATCTACAAATACTGTTTTTTGATTTATAGTATACTTGAGTTCTCTTTCGTAACCTTTTTCCTCGTCAAACCAATATAAGTTTCGACTTGGTATTGTGTATGTTAAAGGTGCAATACCTTTTCTAAGGATATATACACGATCCTTTATTTCCCAATTTGTTTTTTTAGTAGCCATAATAAAATAATATATAAAAGTAAAAAAAGTAAAGATTTACCCCCGACGCTATTGTCAGGGGTAATCTCTACACTAATAGTTATTAGTTAAATAACATGAAGTTGTTAGCTCCCTGAACTACCAAACATCTTTCAGAAAGGTAGTGTACTTCCATAGCGTCAAGATCGCTAGTTGTAGCACCACCAACAGATCCAGTAACCCAAGACTTCATTCTACGATCGTCAGCTTCAGAAGCTCTGTAGCGTACGTGTAAGAATGGACGCTTGATGTTTTTACCAAGAATCTGATCGTAAACAGAAGATGTTCCAGCAGGTACAAGTACACCACGGATATCATCGATAAATCCACGAGTTGTAGCATCGTTTAGGTATTTCCAGTCAGTTTTGTAGAAGTCATAAGAACCTCTGCGGAAACCTGTAAATCCTAAGTTAAGTGCCATATCCTCTGAGTTGTTGAATACACCGTAAGATGTTCCACCAGCTCCGTAAGAGTTTTGAGCAGCAAGCATATCATCGATATCAAGAGATACTTGACGGTTGATGAAAAGTACATTCTCTTCGATAGCACCTTGCTTATCAAGTTTCTTAAGGATTTCGTCAAAGTCAGATAAGTCATCACCGTCTCCGTTGATACCAGCAGATACGTGTCCTCTGTCTTCGATAGCAGCGAAAAGACCTTCAGTACCTTTAAGACCTTCACCAGCAGCACCTGAACCAGAAGCAGCAAGCTCACCTTCAACTACAGCCATTTCTAAGTAATCCTCGAAACGAGTACGAGTATCACCTTCGGCTTTGATATACCATAAGTAACCTGATTGACCAGATTCACCTGTAATTTCAACCCATCCAATTTGAGAAGCATCAGATCCTGAGATTTCATACTTGTCTTTGATGATGATAGGTGAGTTAGTGAAAGACTGGAAAGAAGGCTCAACAGCTCCTTGCATTCCTGTAGTACCTTTCTTAAACTCAGAACCAAATACGAAAAGATCTACATTACCATCAGCAAAGTCGCTGTCAGTAGTGAAAAGAGCTTTATCATAACGCTTAAGAGTTACAGTGTCAGCATCAGCTGCAGAAACGTAAGCTTTTACAGTTGTAGTACCATCGGTAACAACTACAGTTTGACCTACGCGTACAGCGTGACCAGCGCCAAGAGTTACAACACCAGTTGAAGCTACAAGAGCTTTAGCTGTGTAAGAAAGGTGAAGACGTCCTTGCTCAGACCATACAATTTGATCAGAAGACATAGGCATTTCAGCTCCTACCATTCTAAGGAATGAAGAAACTGAACGATCACCGTAACGCTCTACTTCTTGCTCATAAAGCTCAGGTAGATATTGTTGTGACCAATCGTTTTGACCACCAGTGAACGACAAGTAGTTTGTCGCTAGTGTTTGTTTTACTGGAGCAGGAACAATGTTTAAGTTAGCCCCAGCAGTTGGAGTATTTACTGCCATTTTAGTTTAGTTTTAATGTTTATTGTTTCATTTTTATACGTAGTTTGGAACTATCGTCGCCAGAAACAGCTCTTACTTTTATACCGCTAGTATCTACGATGCCAGACTTACGTGAGTCCATACTAATATTCTTAGACTCTTTTTCGATCTGTTTAACTGCATCAGCTTTACCTTGCTCATAAAAATGATTAGCTATTTTATCAGCGTTTCTTGCAGCGAATAAAGCTTTATGGTAACCTTGAGGATCACTAAGCATGTCATTGCTATCTAGGAACGTCCTAAAAGCATTTAGTATGTCGCTTTGCGCCTCTTTAGTTTGTTGAACATCACTAACTTTAAACCTATATTTATTGTCTCCAACTTTGAAATCAAAACCTTTGAATTCTTCATTGAAAAGCTTTTCGGTTTGTTGTGTAAAATGTTCAGAAGCTTTACTCTGCACAGCAGTTAGTTCCTCCTGCTGTTTTTTATAATTGTTATAGAACTCAATTGCTTCTTTCTGATCTGGAGCTAAACGAGAAGTAACCTTTACTTCGTCATAGTATTTACCTTTTAAATCTTCAAGAAACCCTCGAGCCTTAGCAATTTCTTCTTTGTAAGCAAGTTTTTTTCTTTTGATGTCTCGCTCTTCATCAACATCTTCATCGTAAGAAAAATTATCATCAATTAAAAAGTCAATTTCATCTTGTTCTAAATGAGACTTTGTTTGACGATAGTATTCTCTTAATAAAGTTTTTTCATCAACATTAGAATAATCCGTATTTAAACGAACGTAGTCTTCCAATGTTCCACCTGTTTCATTCATAAAGTCAACGACCTTTTGAATGTTTTCTGGAATTTCAGGTTGGTTTACTTCTTGTTCTTCGCTTTGGGTTTCATTGACTTCGCTTTCTTGCTCGTCCCGTACTTCCCTTTGCTCTTGCACTTGTATGCCATCGCTATTTTCGTTTATTAGTTCTAATACTTGTTCTTCTTCTACTTCTTCTTTTTGTTCGGTAGGTTCTTCGGTATCCCGTACTTCTTCTTCCACTTCTTCGCTAGCTTCTGATTCGTCGCGTACAGGAACCTCATCTGTGCTTTGCTCTTGAACGGCATCTTCTGTTTGGTTTAAGTTTACACGATAAACACCGTCATCGCCCAAACTGGTGGCAGGCGCTTGTTCTTGTTTAACGTCTTGAGCTTGTTGCTCTTCAACGTTTACGTTTTCTTCTTCCATAATAAAATATAATAAAAAATTTTAAATATTAACGTGGCTCAAATTGTTCTAAACCGAAACCACCAAGTGTATCAAAACCAGCAGATTCAAAATCTTTAGGTCCTGTATTACTTTTTCTTTGTTCAATCAATTCTGATTGTTGACTTGCTTGAATTTTAGTTCTTTTATCTTTACGATCTTCTTTGAACTCTTCTTTATCCTTAATCACTTGCGATTCAAGTTGTTTAAGTTGCATGTTAAGTTCAAACTCGTGAAGCATCAATTGTTTTTTAATTTCAGCTTCTCTTTCAAGCTTTTGAATATCAAGATTTGCTTTAACTTGTTCTAGCTGAGCTTTGCTTTCAGTGAGTGCTTGTTCTTTTTGCATTTCAGCAACCGCAGCTTCTTGAGCAGCTCTAGCATTAGATTCAGACTGCGCTTGAATATTTTGAAGTTGATTAATTCTATCTTCTTCAGCTTTATTGCGTCTTCTTACTTTTAATAGTTGGTTAGCTAATTTGATATTTTTAATTTCTCTAATATCAATAGCGTCTTCAAGATGTATCTGGTCTCTTTGTAATGCTACTTGAATATTGTTTTCAAGAAGTTGTTTTTCTTCTTCATCAGGAGCAAGCTCAAGATAGATACCAAAATCATGTAAATGTAAGTTTTCAATTTCTTTAAGTGTGCCAACATTGAATTTACCAATACCAGCAACAAACGCAGCTGTTGTGTTTGAATACTCTAAAACATCAGATATTCTAAGTGAAACAGCTTCAGAGGTTTTAAGTGTTAAGTATAATCCAGACTGAAGAATGTGTCGCGTTGCTGTGTTTGAATTTGCAGCAGCTAGCTTTTGTAAACCAACTAATGCTTTTTCATCTGGCATGCTACCGTCTCTTGCTTCATTAAGACCAGTAACATCACGCATCATTTGCAAGTAATAATTGTAAGAATTAATAAGAGCGCCGATCTTACTACCGTTTGCTCCAGATTTTAATTCTTGTATTGGCATGCGACCGTGATTAAACTCACCGTCCTGTGTCATTGATCTACCAATTACACTACCAGTTTGGAAATACATGTTAAGCGCTTCCTGTGGATTATAATTAGTACCGTTACCTAAATCTATTTCAGCAATACCATCAGCGTCAAGATAAACACCGTCTGGCACCATTTTAGACATTACTTGCTGTAGCTTTAAATGCGTTAATTGAATCATATCAGCAAACGTAGTCATACGGCTAACAAGTGATTCAATTTTGCCTTTATAAATTCTAGGTGCTACAATGTTATATGATAGTTGTGCTTTTGTAGTGTCAGACTTAGGTCTAACCATGTTTTCGGCTAACTCCCATTTTAAAAGTTTATTAGCTCCAACTACTTTAACACCTGAATAAATAACCTCTATAGACCTACTGACCTTTTCAAATCTAGCTCTAGAATCTCTAGGCGGATTGAAAGTGTCGTCTTTCTGTATTGCTTTTGCAGCGCCACTAGAAGTCTCTTTAATTTTATATACCTGATCCTGATACGTTTTGTACTCGTAATAAAGTACATAAACGTGGTTTTTGTCTTCAGCATCAGAAGAAGCATAAGACTTGTTGTATAATAAAGCGTTTGATCCTGTACCTTCTATTTCTTTAATATCATCTTCTGTGAGATCTGGAAACTGCTTTTTAAGCTCAACTAAACTTACTCTTCTAATTTCACCTACATAATATAAATCATCAAAGTATGGTGACTCAGTATAAGAGTAAACAATATCTGCTGGATCTACGTATTCTAGTTTAATGCCTTCCGATGTGTTAAAGGTATTTCTAACACAAGCTATACCTAAAACAGTCAAATCGTAATCAAGACGTTTTTTAAGTAAATGGTACTTGTTGTAGTCAAGCACGTTATTAATAGCTTCTTCTTCTGCAATTTCAATCGACTGCTTATAGTCAAGCTGCATATGCAGTTGTAGTTCTTCTGTGGTTTCTGGAAGAGTGTTTTGATCTGTTTTAAACATGTTAATACCAAACTCCTGCTGAACAGTTTCAAGCAGTTGTAGGTTTTGCATGTCGCTTACAATATCATTTACATAGTTTGTTTTTTGCTGTATCGCAGCGGGATCTTGTGAATATGCTTTAATATCAAAAGTTCTTTCACCAATACCGTTGACTACAATATCTACAAACTTTGGTATAATTGGTACTGGTTTCCAGTCTAAATTAAGATAAGATAAATCACCATTGATAGATAATTCATCTTTATATTTTTGTATAGATTGTTCACCTCTTGCATATAATCGAAGCCTGTGGTAGTTATCTCTATTAGAGTAAAACCTAACACTTCCTGAGTCACGCTTAAACCATTCAGACTCGATAGCCTTGGCAACTTCCATCCCGTACCTCTCACTAGCTTTTTCAGCACCGCTGACAGCTTGACTTGGAAATATGCCTCTAGGTAATGTTTTTGACATCTATTCTATTATTTTTGAAATGTATCCGTTGTTATTGTATTTTTTAAAACCAAAGTTTAATGTAGCTTTTTCTCTTTGTATATTTGGCGTATACAAGTGTTTGTTGCAAGCCATAATTGCAAGACCAGAACTAATAGCAGCATCATACTGTGTTCGCTTGTTTATATCAAATCTTGCCCAATCATTTAAAGTTCTGTTAAAGTACATATTACCGTAGTCGCCATTTTCACTTTGTCCTACGTACTTCTGTATATAACTCTCTATTGCAGCTGCGTGCGCTTGTTTAATGTCTTCACCTGTATTTGGTATGCCTCCGATCTCTTTTTCAGTAGCAGATAGCTTGTTGTAAACTTTATCTGGCCTGTTCATCGAAAACGCTCTATAACCTCTTCTTTTTAAATAATACAAAAGCCTAGGTTTGTTGTTTTCTGCAAGTATTGGCATACCATAAAAATGTAAAGCCATTAAAACATCTTCAAAAAACATTTCAGCAGTTTGAGGTCTAGCTACATATTCTAAGAAAAAAGCATTAGCTGGTGCTTCTTCCATAGAAAACTTTGTAAGGCCATGTAAAGCTCCTTTAGATCCCCTACCGTCTACTGTACCAGATATATCATAACTATCACATCCAAAAGCTCCTACGTGATCATTGCCAGGTATTTTAACGCCATTTTTAATATACACTCTGTTTTGTAAAGCTAAAGGCGGTACCCAAGAAACATTAAATCGACCATTGTCGTCAGGCGTAAATAAAACCCTTGAATCTTTAATACCATTTTCCCAATAAAACGTACCTTTAGTAACAAGGCCTTGATACCGCGCTTCTTCATTAAAATCTATTTGCTCGTATATTTTTGTTAAATTAAATATACTACTCTTTGTTTCATCTCTAAACGCGTGTTCTTCTGTTCTTGGAAACTGACGATAAAATTCGTTTAAAGCGTCTTGATCTTGTTTTAAACCTGCTACTTCGTTTTCCCAATGCTCTATTACACCAACGTCAATAACCTCTCCCATCGGTCCTTCAATTGGCGATTCTGGCGTATCGAATACAGGTAGTCCGTAAGCATCGATGAATCCCTCGTAGTTCCATTCCATAGGTATGAACAAACTATATAGTCCACTGCGAGTCTGTCCATTGCGGTTTCTTTTTGTGACATCTGAATCTTGATAAAGTTTTTTAAAATTATCTCCTCCTTTGTCCAGCGCATTGGATGTTGAACCCATCATACATTTACCAATGATACGACTACCAAGTCTAAGACACGTTTTTGTAACGCGCCAATTGTTTAGTATATTATCAGGCTTTTCCCATTTACCACTTTCGTCGTGTACAAGCAGCGTTAGCTTTTCACCATCGTACGAGTTGTCACCTGTGTTTTTCCAGTCAATAGTTGTATCAAGTCCTTCGAGTTCTTCTCTGTCGTTTGAAGCAATACTCCGTCTCGTAAGCTTAGACGCTGGTACTCTATATGCCAACTCTGACTTTGGTCGATCCATACCGTCTTGTATTGGCTTAAAGAAAAACGGGTAGTTAATTGATATTGGTACAACTTTGTCAGTAAACATTTTTTTGGCATCACTACCTGTTTTTGATAGTATGCCAAATCTTCCATCTGATGTAATCGTTGCTTGATTAACTGTTTCTGCAGAAGACATAAACGAGAATCCTGAACGTCTGTTTTTAAGGTAACACATGCCGTAGCATCTGTGATCAGCTTTGCACGCTTCCCAGAATATAAAAAACAATCTATTGGCTTCCCTAAAGTCGGGTCTTCCAACATCAATCTTGGTCCACTGCAAGTACATATAATGAGTACCAGTAATATAGGTATCATCACTTTTATTTTTAAACCAAAAACCTTTTTCACGTCTTTCAAATTCTTCATTAATAAAATCTTCCCATTTATCTTTAAACTCTGAAGAATAATCTCTCCAATCGAAAATAGTTTTTACCCTATTTAATTCTTTTGGATAATCACGAGCAGCCCAACGGTTTCCTAGATCTTCAACGTTTTCAGCTTTTGGTAAAGCTATTTTTAAGTTTTGTATCTCGTATATTTCACCGATTTCTCCAGTCTTGCTTATAACTACAATATCGTTATCTTTATCATAACCATATTTCCACGACTTGCTTTTATTTAGCCGATGTATTGTAGTCAGTTTCACTGGTTCTACAACCTTGTACAGTGTTTGCTGATAAGCCATTATTTAGACCTCCTTTCTGCAAAACCTTTAAAAGACTCTTTAGTGTCTTCTTTTGGTTTGTTTTCAAGTATAGCCTCTTCTTCTTGTACTCTATTTAATATTTCAAACGCATCGAATATTGCTAGCTTTTTTGTGGCAGCAGCGTTTTTAAGTCTATCAGCGCTAACGTCGTCTTCTGTATTTGTAATAATCTTTTCTTCAGCTACACGTATAAGTTCTTCAACTGCTTTGTAGCCAGACGTTATGATACTCTTTTTCAGTTCCTTGATAGTCATATTTAATACAAATTGAATTAGTTGGAACCCTATATAATCTTTGGTTATCTATAATAAACTCATACTCGCTGTCTGGAGTAAAACCTATTAAGTCACCTTTATTTATACCATTTTTAATAAGTGTGTTGTCAGTGTATTTAATAACACCAACAAGCTCTTCTTCTGGTTCCAAAGAAAAAAGCTTTCTGTTTTTTATTGGTTGAACAAAGCAAAAACCATCAAGTGGCTTCCATTCATTTTTTCTTTTATACATAAATACCTGTTCAGGGTACACAAAGTATTTGTCTTCTTCAAAATAGCTCTTGCTATTCACCTCTTCTCCTCTGACATCGTGAAAACGTCTAAATACGTTATGATGTACAATTACCTCGTCACCTTTTTTAATGCCAGTTTTTTCATTTATAGGTGTTTCTAAAACAATGCCTACACGGCTGACAAACTTGTGGTCCTGAATTTCGGTATTTAGTATAAGTTCTACGTCTTCTACTTTTTTGGTATTATTGTATCGTTGGTCTTTTGGTTTAATAATAAAGCTGTGTAAACTTCTCATTTAATACTCTAGGTTAAATTCAACACTAATAGCCATATTTTTATTAAAGTCTTTCCAAGGTAACACCTCTTGATTTTTAGTTATGTAGATTCTATATTTATCATCTTCTTCTAATATATCGCAAATAGTGTGACCACCGTATACTTCTTGACCTACAGCATAGTGCATCGCGGAATCTTTGTAATCGCGACCTATACTGATCTTTCTAATTACATTCATATTTAATTTTATTTAACTTTGTTTTCTTTTACTGCTGCACCAAAGAAATACCCAAAAATGCTTAAAACAATACCTTCACATATACCAATCAGGTGAATCCAAACTTCTTTGTTTTCTGCTGGTATTTCTAAGTAGACAATAGCGTATACAATAAAGGCAAAAGCGCCCAAACCGACAATACCAGTAAGATTATACATGAGATCAAATCTACCCGTCTTCGCAATTTCAACCTCACGTTTTCTAGCAGAATCTCTGTCTGCAACTTCAAGTTCGTATAACTCAACAAGCTCTTGGTGTAGTTGCGCTTTTTCTTCAGGCGTAAGATCTGGTTCAACATCGATTAAGTTTTTAACTACACCTAAAACACCTTTGTCTGGTAAAATAGAAGAAGCAAAGTCTGGGACTTTACCTAATATAAATCTACCGACAGCCGTATCTTTAAACTTTTTCTTCGGCATTATTGTTATTTTTTTCTACGACCTTTTGGTACACAGTTAGGAACTTTTCTTCCTTTTTTCTTTTTCATACCAATCATTTCGTAGCCTTTCCAGCAAGGTGATTTTTTAGATTTCATATTACCATTTTACTTTATCAGCCCAATACGCTGCGGACATTTTACCTTTCTTAATGTTTTTAGAGTGACGAGCTTTAAAACTCTTGCGTCGCGCTTTAGACTTCGCATCAGTTTTCTTTCCTGCTCCACTAACTCCTTGTTGCCCAAATCTAATAATTTTCTCTTTTCCATTAGAACATGCTTTTACCACATGAGATTTAGTAGGATGGCTCGGTGTTTTTTTTGGCTTATTACAAGCCATTTTAGATTTATTCATCCTAGCCATTGTTTTTTATTTTAAAGCTTTCTTAACGTTTTTAACTTTAGTTTTTGTGTTTTCGATTTTTTCGTTAACACTATCCTTAACGTCTTGAACCTTATCTTCAATTACGTCTGGAATATAATCACCGTCTTCGTCTTTAAGCAAGCCCTTTTTTTCGGCATACAAAGCAGCGATCCAAAAAATAGCTAAACCTAAAAGTACACTTAGTATAATAATAGCAGTCGTCATAATTACTTCTTTTTCTTTTTATAGCTTGATTTTTTCTTTTTCATTTCAGCTTTAGATGCGTGAACCGCTTTTCTTTGTGCGTCGTTTTTATAACCCATGATTTAGTTTGGTTTTTTTGTTAATAATTTTTTTACCATTACGTCGCATTATCTTAACGTGGTCTGTCGTGTATTTTTTTTTAATGACAATCTCAAGATCATCATTAGCGTAAACTTTCTGAATAACGTTGATAATTGGATTATCCTCGCTAGACTCTAACCATTGAGCCCTAGATGTTATATCTTCTGAAGACACGACCTTCGCTGAAGAACAACTAGCCAAAAAGAAAGCTGAAATCAATAATAGTTTTTTCATCTTTCTTTATCTTTAATCATATCATCTATAGCTTTATTGAAAACCTTATCGCTATAGCTTTTGTTTTTATAAAAAACATTTGATTCAGTAATTGGTATATCTTCCTCGCCAAGCATGATTTTATATATCCTTGTTATCATAAGCTTGGTTTTCATAGAAGTCTTATATAACGCGTACTTACTGTCTCTTCTGTTTCTTTCTTTCCAGACGTCTATCCAACCGTTTTTTCTTAATCTCTCCCATCGATGTTTATCCCAAGTATATGTAAATACACCATTTATAAAATCATCTCTCTTAAAAAGACCTTTACAGTCAAGATAAATTAAAAGCTCTAAATCAGCATCTTTAATATCGTACTGCTTGCAAGCCCAACGTCTAATTAATCTGTAGTATTTAAGAACCTGTAAATCTCTTAAATCCTCTGCTGAAAGTCTCATACAACGATAACAACATCTTGCTGTTTGATAACGTGGTAAAAAGTACCAGCATATTCAACACCATGACCAGCATGTCTATCGTAATATATAATATCGTCATTTGTTATGCCTTGTACTAAATTACCTACACTGATAACCTTTCCTTTTAAATAACGAACATCAGTGTTTTGACTTTCAGTTAAAAGAAGACCGTTTTGTTTCTTTGGTTCTTCTTTTATTTTTTCGATTATAATATAGTGGTTTACCGCGTTCATTGCTCTATTCTTTTATTGCTAATAACAGCATCTGCAGAAATAATTGTTGTAACAACGCTAACAGCGTTTTTTAAAGCTGTCTTTGTAACGAGCGCAGGATCAATAATACCTGCTTTAATCATATTCACTATATTACCATTTGTTACATCAACACCTTTTCCAGCAGCACCTTCAATGTTTTGAAGTTCAATACCAGCATTGCTTAGTATAGTTTTAAATGGAGCTTTTATAGATCGCATTAAAACTTTTTCGCCAGCATTATTGTAACTAAGTTTATTAGAAGCATCGAGCAGGGCAACACCACCGCCTGGTACAATACCATCTTGCAACGCCGCTTTTGTAGCATAAATAGCATCTTCAACCCTATCTTTCTTTTCTTTAAGCTCTACGTGACTATTAGCACCAACCTTTATAATACCAACAGAACCAGACAGCATAGCTAGTCTTTGTTCTAGCTTTTTCTTGATAAAAGGATTTTGTTCGTCATTTAGCTTTTGTTCTACAGCTTCTATACGTGTTTTAGCGTCATCTGAGACACTTTCTATAGTCAAAATAGTATTTCTGTTATCTGTAACAGATTTAAGTGCCTGGCCAAGCACGGATGGCTCTATAAGATCTAAATCGTCACCAAGTTCTTCATCTACAATTGTGGCACCTGTCAACGAAGCTAAATCTTCTATTGTATCTCTTTTTGTAGAACCAAAACCTGGTATGTCTACAATATTTACTTTAATATTACCTTTTACCTTGTTTGTGACTAAAGCTGAGTATGGCTGTTGATCTAGCGATGCGATAATAAGTAAACTGCGTTTTTCTTTAATTACGTATTCTAATACTGATTGTATCTTACGTATATTAGGTACTGGTGAAGCTACAATTAAAATATAAGGATTATCAAGTTCTGACTTGTCTTTATCCTCGTTTGTAGCTAAATGCTGTGATTTAAGTCCTGAGTCAAACTGAACACCATCAACAACTTCAAAGTATGTATCTTCAGTGTCAGACTCTTCCATCAATACAACCCCGTTTTTTCCTACCTTAATATAAGCGTCAGCTATGATTTTACCAAGGTTTTTATCGTTGTTTGTAGATATTGTAGCTACATTTAAAAGCTTGTTGTCACTAACTTCTTTTTTTACATTGTCAATATACTTAACAATTTTTTTGTAGCCAGATTCTAATCCGTATTTTATTTCTCTAAGTGATGAGTGCTCAAGTTCTTTTTTGGCTTCAGTAAGCATTGCATAGGCAAGCACTGTTGCTGTTGTAGTTCCATCACCAGCTTCTTTCACTGTGTTTTTAGCAGCTTCTTTAATAAGGGTTGCACCCATATTTTCTACAGGATCGTGTAGTATTACAGATTCAGCTACGGTAACACCATCTTTAGTGATAATCGGTTTACCTAAAGCATCTTCGTAAATAACACATTTACCTGAAGCTCCCAAGGTGGATTGGACAGCCCTCGCGAGCTGCCCTACACCTTTCATAATTTTGTCACTGGCTTCTAGGCCAAAAGACAAGTCTTTAACAATTGCACTTGGTTGATTGTATTCCATTTAATTAAATTTATAAAAGTGTGGTTAGTTAAAGGTTTTTACTACTTTGGGTCCTTTCAAAAACTCAAGACGTTTCTGATAATGTTC
>Ga0209953_1000451_pt1 | contig 14588 bp, 11 predicted proteins | sample SalPonred_H2O_MG_FD_185713 | JGI IMG/M metagenome (GOLD analysis project Ga0209953, IMG submission 185713) | Salt pond water microbial communities from South San Francisco under conditions of wetland restoration - Salt Pond MetaG... | ecosystem: Environmental > Aquatic > Non-marine Saline and... | reverse complement strand
AGGTTCGCATAACGACGGACGAATCGCGGGGCAGGGTCGGGGGTGAGGCCGAGCAGGTCTTGCCAGACGATCACCTGGGCGTCGGTGCCCGCGCCCGCGCCGATGCCGATGGTCGGGATCGTAAGAACCTCGGAAACTTGAGATGCAAGATCCTCGGGAACCACTTCCAACACCACCGCGGTGGCTCCGGCCGCTTCGAGTGACTTCGCATCGCGCATCAATAACTGACCGCTTTCCCCGCGCCCTTGCACCCGGTAGCCACCGAGCAGGTTCACCGACTGCGGAGTCAAACCCAGATGGCCGATCACCGGAATCCCAGCGGAGGCGAGCGCTTCCACCTGCGGGAGTACGGATAACCCGCCCTCGAGTTTCACCGCGTGCGCACCGGCGTCCTTCATGAAGCGGGTAGCAGTTGCCAGCGCTTGACCGGGACCTTCCTGGTAGGAGCCGAACGGAAGGTCGGCCACAACCAGTGCCTCCCGGGTGCCGCGGACCACAGCGGACACCATCGGCAACATCTCATCGACCGTGATCGGGATAGTCGAGTCGTGGCCGTGGACGACCATCGCTGCGGAATCGCCGACGAGTAGCGCAGGAACCCCGGCGGATTCCAAGACACCGGCAGTCAGGGCGTCGTACGCGGTAACCATCGCCCACGGCTGACGGTTATCCGTGCGCGACTGGAGGTCGCGCATCGTGGTGCGACGGGCAGGGGTGTGTGAAGACATAACCGAACTCCCATCTCGAGGCTCCCTGTTGGAGTCCCCGGACGCAATAAGCATGCCACGTTTTCGCGACGAATGGGTACTTGGGCGTGGCGCAGTACTCTGAGCATGCCTCTTAGCCGCTCTCGTGCCACCGTGGCGCTGTTGTGAGGGGTGTCAACGCGAGGGGATCGATGTCGAAGTCGCAACAGCCGGGTAATTCCGTGGATTCCTCCGACGATGGCTGGATGACATCGGGGGAGGGTCATCCCCGTCGGTGGGCCATCTTGAGTGTCCTGGTCGTCAGTTTGCTCGTCGTCGTCCTAGACAACACCATCCTGAACATCGCATTGCCGTCGATTCAGCGCGACCTGGACGCCTCTCAGGGTGAATTGGTCTGGGCCGTGGACTCCTACATCCTGGTTTTCGCGGCGCTGCTGTTCACCTGGGGTGTTCTCGGCGATCGGTACGGACGCAAGCGAGTGCTGGTCGTTGGTCTGCTGATCTTCGGAGCTGCATCCGCCATGAGCGCCTTCGCGGTGAGCGCGCAAGTACTGATCGGCACCCGGGCGATCATGGGCATCGGCGGTGCAGCGGTGCTACCCACCACATTGGCCATCATCACCGTCGTCTTTCCACCGCACGAGCGCGGCAAGGCGATCGGGCTGTGGGCGGGGGCAGTGGGGGCTGCCGTTGCCCTGGGACCGGTTCTCGGCGGTGCGTTGTTGCAGAACCCGCAGTGGTTCGAACCCCTGACCGGAAACGAATGGGGTTCGGTGTTCTTGATCAACGTGCCGATCGTGGCCGCCGGCTTGATCGCCATCTGGCGGGTTGTTCCGGAGTCACGGAATCCTGCGCCCCGTCGACTCGACGTTGCCGGCTTGGTGTTGTCCATCGTGGGCCTGACCGCGCTGATCTACGGCATCATTCACGCGTCGGAGACCCGTTCCTGGGTCGATCCGGGGGTGTGGATCCCGATTCTCGCCGGCATCGGGATCATCGTGGGCTTCTTGTACCTGGAGTACCGAAGCGATCATCCGAGCTTCGATGTCAGCCTCTTCCGCAACCGTGGATACGCCGTCAGCATCGCTGCTGTCTCCTTGGCGTTCTTCGCGCTCTCGGGTATCACCTTCACATTGCCGTTCTACCTGCAGATCTTGCGAGGCTTCGATCCGCTCTCGGCTGGCCTGTGCTTCGTGCCATTCGCAGTTGGGCAGCTCATTGCTGCTCCGCGCAGTGCAACGACGGTCGCTCGATTCGGATACCGACCAGTGATGACCACCGGTCTGGCGATAGTCGGCGCATCGTTGATCGCGTTGACCGTCATAGACCTGGACACTCCCTTGTGGCTTTTGTTGTTGGTCTTCTTCTTGTTCGGCCTCGGAATGGGGAATGTGATCGCCCCCGCTTCCACCGTCATGCAGAACGTGTTGCCGCTGGCCCGGGCTGGTGCTGGCTCTGCCGTACAGAACACGGTGCGTCAGGTTGGGGGCGCCCTCGGTGTCGCGATCGTGGGAACGGTGCTTGCTACCCAGTACGCGCGAAATCTCGAATCCAGCGCCCAGGCGTTACCCGAAGCAGTCACCGCAGGCCTGCCCGACGGAGCAATTGCAGGCGCCTCGGAATCGATCGTGGCAACCGCCCAGGTGCTGCAGCAAGCAGGGGAGTCTGGTGTGCCGGCGGCCCTACTTGATCCGTTACGGGCTGCTGCCTACGCGGACTTCCTCTCCGCCTCGCACCTTGCCGCCGGTATCTCCGCAGCGATTGTGGTCATCGCGGCGCTGATCGTCGGATTCATGTTGCCGAACATCAGCCCGCCGCAGGCGCCGGGTGCCCCAACCGACGCTGATCAGGACACCGAGAACGCTCCGATCAACGAGCGCATCGCCGAACACAGCGAGCATTACCCCGAGGAATTAGCGGAGGAGCTCGATATCGATCCGACCCCGGGGTCTGGCAGCGGTCAGCGCACCTAGTTACTCACTCGTTCACGCCAGCGATTGGTGATGGGCTGACGGCGGTCGCGACCGAAAGCCCGCGCCCCGATCTTCGTGCCCGGGGGGTACTGCCGACGTTTGTATTCCGCCGCATCGGTCATCGTCAACACCCGTTCGACAAGGTCGGCGGGGAATCCCTGGGCATGGAGATCATCGGCGCCGGTGTCTTCGTCCACGTAGTTCTCCAGCAACGCATCCAGCATCTCGTAATCCGGCAGGGAGTCCGCATCGCGTTGATCAGGGCGCAGTTCCGCCGACGGCTCCTTGGTGATGGATCGGGGCGGAATAGGCGGCGTTTGCCCGTGTCGGGTCGCTTGTTCGTTCCGCCACCTGGCAAGTTCCCACACCAAGGTCTTGGGGAGGTCCTTGATGGGTGCGAATCCACCAACGGCATCGCCGTAGATGGTCGAGTAGCCGACCGAAAGTTCGCTCTTGTTGCCGGTTGCCAGCACTAAGTGACCCTCGGCATTGGACAGTGCCATCAAGATCATGCCCCGAATCCGGGCTTGCAGGTTCTCCTCGGCCAAACCGCTGAGGTTCAAGGCCTGTTGGAAGGCGCTGAACATCGGCGTGATGGGGACGTCGCGAATATGCAGGCCGGTGCGATTGGCCAGATCGTGTGCGTCTTCGACTGAATGCCCAGAGGAGTAGGGGCTTGGCATTGCCGCCCCGAAGACTCGGTCACCACCGAGAGCATCGACCGCGAGTGCGGCAACGAAGGCCGAATCGATGCCGCCACTGAGTCCGAGGAGCACGCTGGCGAATCCGTTCTTGTCCACGTAATCGGCCAGTCCCATGCGCAAGGCCGCGTAGAGCTCCTCGTGATCGTCGAGGCGCGGAGTCAACACGGGCGCGATCGGAGCACGGTCGATTCCGGCACTCGATCGAGATGTGACAGCAAGATCGGCCGCACTGCTTCGGTTACCTCGGTCGATGACCGGTAGGTCCACGATGAGCAGATCCGGACCGAATTGGCAGGCGCGCTCGAGGAGTCGACCATCACGATCAACCACCAAGGAATCGCCATCGAAGACGAGTTCGTCTTGGCCGCCGAACATGTTGGCGTAGGCAACGGCTGCGTTGCTATCTCGGGCGCGGTCGACGCACAACTGCAAACGCACGTCGTCCTTCATGCGCTCGTAGGGGGAGGCGTTCAGCACTGTGATGACATCTGCTTGGGCCTCCCGCGCCCACTGCACAGGTCCGCCGTCGCGCCAGAGATCCTCACAGATCGCGACGCATATCCGTGTGCCGTCGATGTCCACGATGAGCCGCTGCGTTCCGGGGACGAAATAGCGAGCTTCATCGAAGACGCCGTAGTTGGGCAGGAAGTGCTTGTCATAGCGCGCCAGGATCTTGCCGCCATGAACCAGCGCGGCTGAGTTCACCGGCCCGCCGCGGGGTCGCCCGATCTCGCGGTCGCTTTCGTCGCTGTGATCTAGATAGCCCACCAGGCAGAGCAAGTCGCCATGCCCTGCGGCGCGCAGATCGCTGGCCAGAGCGACCATCGCAGCGCGGGAGGCGTCCTGGAAAGACGGGCGCAAGCTCAAGTCCTCGACGGGATAACCCGTAAGCACCATCTCCGGCAAGATCAACAGATCCGCTCCGGCTTCGTATGCCCCTTTCGCGGCCTCGCGGATGAGGGCGGCGTTGCCGTCGAGGTCCCCCACGGTGGGATTGACCTGGCCGAGGGCGATGCGAAGGCTGGGCATGAATCGAGGGTACTCACCGGGCAGTTAGCCGCGAATGCGGTTGTTAACGCCCCCGTAACATGAAAAGAGGGACGATAGGCCCGTGGAGAAGCAAGCGGAGTTCGTCCTACGCACGATCGAAGAGCGCGACATCAGGTTCGTGCGGCTGTGGTTCACCGATGTGCTCGGCACCTTGAAGTCGGTCTCGATCGCCCCGGCCGAACTCGAGGGTGCCTTCAGTGAGGGAATCGGGTTCGACGGCTCGGCGATCGAGGGCTTCGCGCGAGTGCACGAATCCGACATGCTCGCCCGACCCGATGCCAGCACTTTCACCACGTTGCCGTGGCGAAGTGAGGCCCCTGGGGTGGCGCGCTTGTTCTGCGACATCTTGATGCCCGACGGTTCTCCGTCCTATGCGGACCCGCGTCACGTTCTCAAACGCACGCTCACCCGCGCAGCGGATCAAGGGTTCAGCTTCTACACACATCCCGAAGTCGAGTTCTACCTTTTCCGGGGTCGCCCCGAACCTGGAGAGCAACCAGAGCCCATCGACCGATACGGCTACTTCGACAACGCACCGCATGGTGCGGCGCACGATTTCCGGCGGCAGGCGATCACCACGCTCGAGGCCATGGGGATCTCGGTGGAATACAGCCACCACGAAGGTGGGCCCGGGCAGCAGGAGATCGATCTGCGCTATGCCGATGCCCTCACCACTGCTGACAACTTGATGACCTTCCGACTCGTGGTCCAAGAAGTGGCGATGGAGCAGGGGCTGTATGCAACTTTCATGCCGAAGCCGTTCCGCGACCATCCCGGTAGTGGCATGCATACGCATCTGTCCTTGTTCGAAGGCGACCGAAATGCCTTCTACGAAGCCGGTGCGGACTATCAGCTCTCCAAAGTGGCTCGCTCCTTTATCGCCGGCCTGCTCGTGCACGCTCCGGAGATCACCGCGGTTACCAATCAGTGGGTCAACTCCTACAAGCGGCTTGCCGGCGGCGGGGAAGCACCTGCCTGGATCTGCTGGGGACACAACAACCGCTCGTCGCTCATTCGTGTTCCTATGTACAAGCCTTCGAAGGGGAACAGCACCCGTATCGAGTACCGGGCGATGGACAGTGGGGTCAACCCTTATCTGGCTTTCTCGGTGCTCCTTGCAGCTGGGCTGAAGGGCATCGAGGAAGGCTATGAATTGCCACCGGGTTCGGAAGACGATGTTTGGTCATTGACATCGGCGGAGCGCAAGGCGCTGGGCATGGACCCACTGCCCGGATCGCTCAACCAAGCCATTTCGGCGATGGAGAAGTCCGAACTCGTAGCCGAAACCCTGGGCGAGCACGTCTTTGAGTTCTTCCTGCGCAACAAGCGCGCCGAGTGGGAGGACTACCGACGCCAGGTCACCCCGTGGGAGTTGGACAGATACCTGCCTTCGCTCTAGGCGCATAGGCTCAGGCAACGTGAGCGATCGAGCCGGTACCGAGCGCGGTCAACTGGCGCGCAGTGGTTTCACCGATCCCGACCGTGCGCGCCTGGCCCTCGATGCCCTCCTGGCGATCGAATCCTTCGAGGTGGAGGAGCCCGACGGACTTGCCACGATCGTCGAGGAGTTCGGTGCGGCAGCCGATCCGGACCTCGCACTAACCCAATTCCTGCGGCTCACTGAGGCCTGTAGCGCAAGAGACCGTCTCGGGTTGATTGCCGACGCAGGGTTTCGAGGACGAGTCATCGACATCCTCGGCACATCGGAAGCGTTGGGCGATCATCTGATCCGGGTACCCGACGATCTGGTCGTCTTGGCCAACGCCGATGCGCTAGCGGAGGCTCCCTCGGCACGGGGTGTTCGCCGGGACTTACTTACCGCCGTTGGCGCCGACGCGGAACTGCTCGAGCCGGTTGCTGCCACCGTCATTGAGGCAACCGATGCGCTGCGCCTTGCCTACCGAAGACAACTACTGGGGATCGCCGCTCGGGATCTGAGCGGCCTGGCCCCGATGGAAGCCATAGCGACCTGGCTCAGCGATTTGGCTGATGCCACCTTGGAGGCTGCACTGGCGATTGCCCGCACTGAGGTAGGGGAGAGTGCTTTCACCTGCCGGCTTGCCATCATCGGGATGGGTAAGTGCGGCGGCCGCGAGTTGAATTACATCAGCGACGTCGATGTCATCTTCGTGGCCGAAGCGGCCGAAGGATGTGAGGAAGCCGACGCGCTGAGTGCGGCGACTCGGCTGGCTAGCTCGTTGATGCGAGCCTGTTCGGCGGTCACGGCGGAGGGCTCCATCTGGGAGGTGGATGCTGCGTTACGCCCCGAAGGCAAGCAGGGCGCATTGGTGCGAACGCTGCCATCGCACGTCGGGTATTACGAGCGATGGGCAAGCACGTGGGAGTTCCAGGCCCTGTTGAAGGCACGGTTCTCCGCTGGCGACGAAGATCTCGGGAATCGCTATGTCGATCGGATCTCTGAATTCGTCTGGGCCGCTGCGGAGCGACCGGACTTCGTCTCCGATGTGCAGGCGATGCGGCGCCGGGTCGAAGACCACCTTCCGGCGGCATCGGCGGACCGGGAGATCAAACTGGGGCCGGGCGGCCTGCGCGATGTCGAGTTCTCCGTGCAACTCCTGCAACTCGTCCATGGCCGCAGTGACGTCATGTTGCGCAGCCCGACCACGCTGATCGCACTCGAGGCCTTGGCCACCTGGGGCTATGTCGGTCGCGGAGATGCATCCGCACTCACCGAGGCATATCGCTTTTTGCGCACACTCGAACACCGACTCCAGCTGCGGCGCTTGCGTCGCACACACACCCTTCCCGACGACGAGGCCGAATTGCGGGTGCTCGCGAGATCCATCGGTCTGCGAACCGATCCGGTGGCGGAACTGACCAAGGAATGGAAGCAGCACCAACGTCAAGTTCGCCGCCTCCACGAGAAGTTGTTCTACCGACCGCTGCTGCAGTCGGTGGCTCGACTGGAAGCCGGTGAGGCTCGCCTATCCCTGCAAGCGGCGGAAGAGCGTTTCGAGGCATTGGGCTACAGCGATCCGGCGGGTGCGATCCGGCATCTGCAAGCACTGACCTCAGGTGTTTCCCGCCGTGCCGCCATTCAGCGGACGCTGCTACCGGTCATGCTCGGCTGGTTCGCCGATGGACCCAACCCCGATGCCGGGCTGCTCGGCTTTCGACAGGTTAGCGACGAGCTCGGGGCGACCCCCTGGTACCTGCGGCTGCTACGCGATGAATCGGTGGCGGCAGAACGCCTTGCGTTCGTTCTTTCGGCGAGTAGGTACGCAACCGACTTGCTCTTGCAGGCACCGGAGTCGGTGAAGATGCTTGCCGAAGACGATGAGCTGCTGCCTCGGGACAAGCAGACCCTGGCCGGAGAAGCAGCGGCGCTCATCCAGCGCCAGGAGGATCCGAAGGCCGCAGTGAGCGCGGTTCGCAGCATGCGCAGGCGCGAGTTGTTCCGACTTGCGGTCTCGGACCTCCTCGACCGGATAGATGTCGCACGATTAGGTCCGGCACTGTCGGATGTAGCCGAGGTGACGGTATCCGCGGCGATGGAAGTCGCGGTGCGCAGTGTCGTGGATGAAGGCGAGCAACTCACCGATCTCGCGGTTATCGCGATGGGCAGATTCGGGGGACGTGAGCTGGGCTTCGCGAGTGATCTGGACGTCATGTTCGTGCACGATCCGCGGCCAGGAGCCGACGAGACGGCGGCCGGTCGCCAGGCCATGGCCATGGCCGAGGAATTGCGTTCGTTGCTGATGTCGCCTTCCACCGACCCACCGGTGGATCTCGACGCCGATCTGCGCCCGGAAGGCAAGGCTGGTCCGCTGGTTCGATCGTTGGCGTCCTACGCGGCTTACTACGAGCGCTGGTCTTCCCCTTGGGAAGCTCAGGCATTGCTGCGAGCGATGCCTATTGCCGGTTCCGAGCGGGTCGGGCGCGCCTTCACCGATCTCATCGATCCGTTGCGTTGGCCGGAGGCCGGAATGAATGAGGCGGCCGTGCGGGAAGCGCGCAGATTGAAAGCGCGGATGGAGTCCGAGCGACTACCGCGCGGGGCGGACCCCACGATGCATACCAAGCTCGGCCGGGGTGGCTTGTCGGATGTCGAATGGACGGTGCAGCTACTGCAGATGGAGCACGCGGCTGCCCATCCACCGTTGCGAACCACGAACACCCTCGAGGCGCTCGTCGGATGCGTGGAAGCGGGCGTACTCAGCGAGAAAGATGCGCAAACCTTGCGTGCGGCCTGGTTGATGGCTTCGTCTGTGCGCGATGCGATGGTGTTGGTGAGGGCTCGACCGGGTGACATGTTGCCCAGTGATGTGAACGAACTCGCAGCGATCTCTGCGGTGTTGGGCAGGCGGCGGGTTTCGGCGGACCAGTTACGAGATGACTACCTGCGGATGACCCGGCGTTCGCGCGCCGTCATGGAGCGGATCTTCTACGGCGAGGGATAAGCGCACCGGTTCGCTTGGCCCACGCCTCCCACTCCGCGCCGTATTCCTGCGAAAGGAGGCGGTCCTCCCAGCGTGACTTGCTCCAAAAGAAGACAACGATGATGACACCCCACGCCCAACTCCACCAGGTGCCAGCCAGGATCAAAGCGGCCAACGTGAGGCTGAGGACCGCGGTGTAGATGGGATGGCGCACCCAGGCGTATGGCCCTTGCGTGCGAAGCCCCGCTCCGGCGATGGGCACCGGCGTGGGTGTCAGTGCGCCACCGAGTGCCCCGAAGGATGTCACGCCCAGCCAGCCACCGACGACGATGAAGGGAACGGCCAGCACAATCGAAAGTGCGCTCGGGGAACGCCACGGCAGCAGCGCGAGGACGACGAAAACCCCCACCTGCGTGGCGACCAGCAGCCATCCAACGATCCGCTTGTCCATGTAGGAGACGGTATCGGGAGACAGGCAAGGGCCCCGGATCGCTCCGGGGCCCTTGCGTATCCCATGCGCGCGAGGCGAATCGACGCGAAGGGAGATCTCTTTCTTTAGATGTCGTAGTACATCTCGAACTCGTGCGGATGCGGCCGCAGACGGATCGGGTCGATCTCGTTGCTGCGCTTGTAGTCGATCCAGGTTTCGATCAGATCGGCTGGGAACACACCGCCGGCCTGGAGGAACTCGTTGTCGCCTTCCAGGGCATCGAGCACGCCCCCGAGTGAATCCGGCACGGTCGGAATGTTGGCCAACTCATCCGGCGGCAACTCGTAGAGATCCTTGTCGACCGGAGCGATCGGCTCGGTCTTGTTCTTGATGCCGTCCAAGCCGGCCATCACCAGCGCGGAGAACGCGAGGTAGGGGTTGCTCGACGGATCGGGAACCCGGAACTCGATGCGCTTGGCCTTCGGAGAGTTGCCGGTCACCGGAATACGTACCGCGGCAGAGCGGTTACGCGCGGAGTAGACCAGGTTCACCGGTGCCTCGAAGCCGGGGACCAGGCGGTGGAAGCTGTTGACCGTCGGGTTGGTGAAGGCCAAGACCGCAGGCGCGTGGGCAAGTAGGCCACCGATGTACCAGCGGGCCATATCCGACAGGCCGCCGTAGCCCATCTCGTCGTAGAACAGCGGCTCGCCGCCCTTCCACAGCGACTGGTGGCAGTGCATGCCCGAGCCGTTGTCACCGAAGAGTGGCTTGGGCATGAAGGTTGCGGTCTTGCCGTTGGCCCAGGCGACGTTCTTGATGACGTACTTGAACAACATCACCTGGTCGGCTGCGTGCTGCAAGGTGTTGAACTTGTAGTTGATCTCGCCCTGACCGGCGGTGCCGACCTCGTGGTGGGAGCGCTCGACCTCGAGGCCCACCTGCATGAGGGTGGCGACCATCTGGTCGCGAAGATCGGCGTAGTGGTCGACCGGCGGAACCGGGAAGTAGCCGCCCTTGTAGCGGGTCTTGTAGCCACGGTTGCCGCCTTCTTCCACGCGGCCGGTGTTCCAAGCACCCTCGATCGAGTCGATGAAGTAGTAGCCGGAGTGCTGGTTGGTCTCGAAGCGGACGTCGTCGAAGACGTAGAACTCGGCTTCGGGACCGAAGTAGGCGGTATCGGCGATACCGGTCGAGGCGATGTAGGCCTCGGCCTTGGCAGCGACGTTGCGCGGATCGCGGCTGTAGGGCTCGTTGGTGAACGGATCACGGATGGAGAAGTTCATCACCAGGGTCTTCGCCGACCGGAAAGGATCGATGAAGGCCGTCGCCGGATCGGGGATGAGCTTCATATCCGACTCGTGGATGGACTGGAATCCGCGGATCGAAGACCCGTCGAACATCAGGCCGTCTTCGAAGGCCGCCATCCCGAAAGACGCTGCCGGAACATTGAAGTGCTGCATGATTCCGGGGAGATCGACGAACCGGACGTCGACGAACTCGATGTCGTTGTCCTTGATGTACTTCAGGACCTCATCTGCATTGCTGAACATTTCCACCTCCTGCACTCGCGTGCATCGCCTCGCTCGGTGGCCCGTTGCCACCGGATATGTGAAGAAACCTAGGCAGTCGGGGTGTCGGTTCGGTGTCCCGTTTGTTTCGCCGGTGTTACGCCGCGGACCGGTGATGGCGGGCCAATACGGTGTCCTGGTGGAAACCCCCGAGCCTCGTGCCTGGATCGGCAGGCGAATCGCGGCGCTGATCATCGACTGGCTCGCCAGTTTGGCCGTGGCGCGGCTGGTGTTCCCCCAGTTCGGTTACGGCAGCGATAGCGCCGGTTTCGCCACCCTCGGGGTCTTCGCGGTGGAAGTGACCTTGCTGACCTGGCTTACCGGGGCGTCTTTCGGCCAGCGGATCATCGGCCTGCGGGTGGTCTCGATCGACGGCGGGCGACTACCGCTGTGGCGGGCCGCACTTCGCACCCTGCTGGTGTGCTTGGTCATTCCCGCCGTCGTCTACGACAACCAGGGCAGGGGAGTGCACGACCGGCTGGCAGGCACCTACGTGGAGCGCACGCGCTGACCGTAGGTCAGCGGCGCTGCCTTCGCACCTGGCGCGGGCTGGTCGGCATCGGTCCCTTCGGCACCGGCATCGACTGCTGGACGTTGCCCAGGGCCTCGAGCCGCCGGCGCACCTCGGTAACTTCACTGCCGCGCAGATTGCGTGGCAACTTGCTGAGCGTCTTTTGAATCTGGCCCAGGGCAATTTGCCCCTCGTCATTGCCCACCTGGATCTCGTAGATGGGGATGTCGGGCACCCAGCGCGCGGTCTTCTTGCGCTCGTTGGCCAACATGTGTCCAACCCGGGAAGGAGATCCTTCGGAGACCAGCACGACGCCGGGCTTGCCGACCACGCGGGTGACCATGTCTTCGTTTCGGCTGACGGCAACCGCCGGTGTGACGGCCCATTTTCCGCGCAGCGATTCGATGACCGCGGCTGCTGCCCCCGGTTGTCCTTCGATGCGGGCGTAGGCCGCGCGGGTCGCGCGGCGGCTGAACCAGAAGGTCGCGGCCAGTAGGCCGAGGGGGAGGGCGATCAGAACCGCGGTGAGCCAGTTGACGAACAGGGCCACCGGGACGGCGATTCCGGCGACGACGAGGATGAAGATGCCCAGGACTTCGGCCCACAGGAAGCGGTACACCCGCTGGGTCATCGACCAGTTTTCGCCGATGGCTTTCAGACTCGTCCGGATCTTGCCCATGACGTCGCAGCCTAGTCCGGGAGCACGACGGTGATCGGATCGCCAGGGCAGATCGTTCCCGGGCGCTCCACCCAGCCGGTCACCCCGCGGCGCCCGATGGCCGCCTTCGGAAAGGCTTCGGCGCGCGACCCGTAAGCCTGCGCCACCATGCCGCCGGCGATGGTGCACGGCGCATTGGCACCGCCGAGCATGATCGCGGCGCCGGAGGGAAACAACAGGCGGGTCATCCGCGGCATCGCCGTGAGTTCCGGGAGCCCCTCGGTACAGATGTTCTCGGCTATCACCCCGGTCGCGATCCGCTCGATGCCCAGCGCTTCGGCGATCGATGCGAGTTCTGCTGCGTCTACCAAGGACAGTTGTCGATGGTTGCGGATCGCGGTTCCCCGGGGAAACACTTTCGCCTGCCGGGTATCGGAAGCCATCGTCTCGCCGTGATGTCGATCCCCGATCGGGCCACCCCAGTCCAATTCCAGCGATTCGACGGGCAGCGGCGTGGGCTCGGCCGGTGGCCACACGTGGGTGGCCAGAACGCTGGCGCTCACGCGAAGGTGATACTCGCGCGATCGCCGCTGGCGCGCGCCTGCAGTGCTTGCTCGTACAGACGGCCAGCGCGGTAACTCGAACGCACCAGCGGCCCGCTCATCACACCGGAGAAGCCCACTTCGGTGGCGTAGTCGGCTAGTTCCACGAATTCCTCGGGCCGTACCCACCGTTCGACCGGATGGTGGCGTGGGGAGGGCCGCAGGTACTGGGTGATGGTGATGAGTTCGCAGCCGGCCGCGTGCAGGTCGCGAAGCGCCTGGTGTACTTCCTCGATCGTCTCGCCCATGCCCAAAATCAGGTTGCTCTTGGTGACGAGTCCGACGGCTCGGGCTTGGGTCAGCACATCGAGGCTGCGCTCGTAGGTGAAGGCAGGACGGATCCGCTTGAAGATGCGCGGAACGGTCTCCACGTTGTGCGCGAGCACTTCGGGGGCTGCGTCGAACACGTGACCGAGCAGTTCGGGGTTGCCGGAGAAGTCAGGGATCAGCAGTTCGACCTTGGTACCGATGTCGAGGGCATGGATCTGCCGCACCGTTTCGGCGTACAACCAGGAGCCTTCGTCGTCGAGGTCATCGCGAGCGACTCCGGTGACGGTTGCGTAGCGCAGGCCCATCGTGTTCACGGATTCGGCCACGCGGCGCGGTTCATCGGTATCGAGCGGTTGCGGCTTTCCGGTGTCGATCTGGCAGAAATCGCACCGACGCGTGCATTGCTCGCCGCCGATCAAGAATGTTGCTTCCTTGTCTTCCCAGCACTCGAAGATGTTGGGGCACCCGGCCTCTTGGCACACCGTGTGCAGGCCCTCGGACTTCACCAATTCCTTGATGCGCGTGTACTCCGGGCCGGTGCGCATCGTCGTCTTGATCCACGGGGGTTTGCGCTCGATCGGGACCTCGGCGTTGCGTGCTTCGATGCGCAACATCTTGCGGCCACCTTCGTCGGTGCCGGCGTACACACTCATGATGATCCTCCTACGAGCATCGGAAGTCGGCCCTCGACTAACGGAAGGGTGTCATGGACGCTTACAGTCCGCCCGAGTTCGGCACTGAGGGACGTGACACTGGCATCGGAGATCCCGCACGGGACGATCCGATCGAACGCCGCTAGATCGCAATCACAATTCAGGGCGAAGCCGTGCATGGTCACGCCTTGGGCCACCCGGATCCCGATCGCGGCGATCTTGCGGTCTGGACCGCGTTCATCGGCCGGTACCCACACGCCGCTGCGGCCCTCGACTTGCGTTCCCGGTACGCCGAACTCGGCACACACCTCGATGAGCATCTGCTCGATGCGCCGCACGTAGGCCACCACGTCGATGGGATCCGGCAGCCGCAGAATCGGATAGCCGACGAGTTGGCCCGGTCCGTGCCAGGTGATCTTGCCGCCGCGATCGACGTCCACCACGGGAGTGCCGTCGAAGGGGCGCTCGAAATCCTCGGTTCGCCGCCCCGCGGTGTAGACGGCCCTGTGTTCGAGGAGCAATGCGGTGGAATCGGCGCCGGCCACCACGCTGGCGTGCACGCCACGCTGCAGATCCCAGGCTCGGCTGTAGTCCACGGCTTCCTCGCCGAAACCAACACGTTCGACGTGAACGACCGAACCCGGAGCGCTCGACGGTGCGGTCGTCATACCTCCACCCTACGTTCGTCCGGTCTGCGGATCCCGAGCCGGTGCAGCGCCGCATCGGCGGCTCGACGTCCGCTGACCATCGCCCCCTGGATGCTTGCTGTGGCGCGGTAGTCACCGGCCAGCAAGACCGGCGCATCGTGGGAGGGGGCGGCAGGAGGGCCGACCACGCGTAGGGGCGAGCGCATCGATGGCAAGGCATAGGGGATCGCGTAGGTGCCAAGCAATTGCCAGGCGGAGGTGTCGGTGCCGTAGAGGTACTGCAGGTGAGAACGCACGAGGCCTTCGTCGTTGTCCGTTCCGAGCGCGGAAGTGGAAACGAGCACATACCCCTCGGGCGCGTAGCTGGGGACGGCGTAGTTGAGCGGAACGGTGTTGATGACCGGTCCACGCCGCT
>Ga0209953_1000450_pt1 | contig 14589 bp, 19 predicted proteins | sample SalPonred_H2O_MG_FD_185713 | JGI IMG/M metagenome (GOLD analysis project Ga0209953, IMG submission 185713) | Salt pond water microbial communities from South San Francisco under conditions of wetland restoration - Salt Pond MetaG... | ecosystem: Environmental > Aquatic > Non-marine Saline and... | reverse complement strand
TTATCATTTGCATATAATTCTTAGATGATTCTGACGAACTGCAAGCTTTTTTAAGATCGGAAATATCAACCTTTTTTTTCTCAGAATGTCTTATAACACACTCTTTGTAATCCCTCACCACCAAGATTAGTTTTTCTACATCTTCAACGCTATTGGTTTCATGCCTCTTTACAAGTATCTTATTCGCACTTAAATCAACACCAATGTTTGAAAAATGTCCAATAGGATTCTTGTCAAAATTTGCAGAGTTTTTAGTTGTATAACCTATGGTTGGTTTTTTAGTTAGGGACTCAATACAATACCTAAACCATGTGTTTCCGCTTCTTGGGTATGACAATAACAAATTCATATTTACTTCAATTTCCAGCTTTCCCAGATAAATTCATAATTATATGATTCTTCATGAGTACTGCTTAGTTGTTTTATTATATTTTCTCTTCTTTGGGCACAATCTTTTACAAACCTGTGGAATTAGACCTGTATGTTTTCAAATAAACTACTTTTACCGCTCTCTATAACATCTTCCAAAAGTTCGTATTCACCACCTTCGATATTAATCTTTATCAGATCAACCTTTTCTAAGTCATTAGATTCTAAAAAATCAACTAATCTAATAAGCTTTATGTTTTCTACTTCACCTCCCTTAGCTCCAAATGTAGAAGAGGCATCGTTAGAAAGGTTAATCTCAATCTCTTTTTCTCCGTCAGATAGCCCACAATGAAACAAACGAGCCTTTTCATTGTCTTTGAATCTACTTTTTATTTCTTCATAGTAAGACTTAACTGGCTCAAATATGTATACAGTACATTCGTACTTATTTAAAATCCTTGCAGCTCAGTCTCCCTTGTATCCTCCAGCATCAATTACTACTGAGTTTTTATCAAGATCATAATTAAACCTATGAGTATTTTCACCATTGTCTTTTACCCACCTGTTAAACTCATCCTGATTGCCTTCTACGTAATTTTTCATTTCAAAATGTTTAAAATTTTATTCTTAAGCCTCTCTCCAATATTTACATACTCAAGACTTTTGTTGTAATTTTCTTCAATAAATGGTAACATATCATTATATATCTCTGGAGTAAGATCATTACATTTCTCAATGATCTCTCCAAGGTTGTCTACAACAATAAACCCTCTTGTATCAAACCAGTCTCCAATATTAGGACAACCCCAATATACTGGGACTGTCTTAGTCTGAAGACAATCAATAAGTTTCTCTGTAAACCAATTTTGCCTCTTAGTGTTTTCAATACAAATATGAAACTGACTATCAAACAATGGTGATTTATCCTTTCCTAGAACTGGGTTGTTGTTATAGTTTTCTATTCCACCAAAATTTCCACTTAGATAAAAGCTTCTTGGAACTGTGATTCTATCCTCCTTAAACCATAACTTCTGCCTCAAGAAGTGACCATCTGCCATTGTCTTGCCGCCAACTAACGCAGACACACCAAAATCCTTGTCTGGGAAGCTATAGTTTTTAACCCAACTGGTTCCAAAAGGAAACAACAGTGCTCTTGGGTGTGCGTCAATAAGAGCTTGGTTATGTGTGAATAAGTAATTATAAGTATTGTTTTGAAGTCCCATCAATGCATGGCTAGATAAATCCATTATCTCAGGAGGCTCAAGCAAAAAAACAAACCTCACAGTATCTGGAGGGATAGGAGTTCCAGGAATCTTGTCTACATATAGCTCTACCTGCTTTTCGTGTTCAAGATCAATTTCCAGCTCCCAGGAGCAAAATACTTTAATCTTCTTCATCGTATAGTTTTTCAAGTGTATCGTAAGTCGGCCTATTTCTAAGAATGCTTTCAATTCTATTTATCTCAGCTTGATTTTGCTTAGACTCATTCATAGGGTTTTCTCTGTTGTAGACGTATAAAATATCTGGTATGTACCTACTCTTATCAGGTCCACACATCTCAAGCATTGGAAATTGAAATGATAAATCTGGAGCCATAGATACGTAGTCACTCGTCTTTGGGTCCTTCATGTCTTCTGGGTTGATCTTTAAAAACAACTCTCTTCTAAACGTTCTGAGGTGACTAGCAAGCCATGCATAACTTCTAAACGTCTTCCTTTCTTTAACTTCAATGGGATACTCTCTATAGTGTCCAGAGACATCTCTATAAGGAAATTCTTCATAGGTTCCATATGTCATCCAGCAGTCATGCTTCTTATACTCAGAATTAACTCTAGCTAAAACGCCATCATGAGGAAACCAATCATCTCCATCAAGTGTGACAACAATGGACTTTGGCTGTGACATCTCCGTGCCAATTCTAATATTTTCGCCCTGGTACTTTCTAGTTTCATTTTGAATTACTCTAATGTTTTCAAACTTATCCACATACTCCAAAGCCTTCTCGTAAGTTCCATCATTAGATTCTGCGTCTAAGAATATGATCTCATAATCTGGATAGTCTTGAGATATTGCACTATCAAGACATCTTTCAATGTATTTGACGGCATTCCTTGTGCTGATCACAATTGCTATATGATTATCTGGTTTCTTTGCCATTACTTAAAATTTTGAATAAGTTCTGACTTAAACTTAACAAACTCTTCCTTCTCCTCCTGAGACATTTCTTTAAACGTGAAATGTCTATCCTTCATATCATCTATCTGAGGATTATCATAATAAGTTGGTCTATGGTTCATATGATAAATTTCAATATCTGGACTATCGGATATATGCATCTTACTAATTGTATCAACCTTATCCCAAAAGAACACATCCTCTGGAGAATTGGCTAGGAATAGTTCTGGGTCATACCCTCCAGCTTCAAAGAATAATTCTCTATCAATAGTGATGGAGCCGCCTGGTGCTCCTATGACATTTGGAGGCATTACCTCATCCAATTCTATGCTAAGATTGTCAACATCAAATTCTCCAGCTATAATTTTATTAGTAAGCTGCTGATTGATATACAGCACTCTTCTCTTAGTAAAACTTTGAAGTGCCTTGCACTCTTGATTCTTAATATTGTGGAATAGGTTAATAAAGAAGTCAGATTGAACCAGGCAGTCAATATCATGAAACAGCAAATACTTTGACTTAGCTGAGAACATGGCGCCAATGTTATGGGCCAAACACTTATTAAAAAGCTCGCCAGACTCTGATTTAATCCAGAAGTAATTAATCTTATTCTTCTTACAAAACTTGGAGTGTAATGGGTTCTCGCTGTGTTCTACAAACGTAAAAGCAATCTTAAGGCCACTCTTCTCGATAGCCTTCTTGAAACTATTATATAGAGGTCCAGCAAACTCTTCTCTATTTCTAACTGGAATTATGACGCTGACATCAAATAGATCAGAGTCATCATAGACAACAGACACATTGTCCTGAACTACTTTTTTGTAGTCGATTTTATTGCCTTCAATTATTTCTTTTAAATTAACCATTTTTCTTTGATGTCTTTGGCTATGTCCATATTCTTCTAAAGTCAATTTTTTAGCAGGACGTATAGCATTGTTAGTTATAACTCTGTTGTTTGGCTTTGGAGAAGCTCCAGATGAACTCGTAACCTTTAAAGTACCACTCCTACTTAAATTATGTATTTGGTTAGTATTGACAGCATCAGAAATAACAGTTTCTCCTGGAGCTAAAGATTTCCTAACTTTTTTCTTCCCTTTAAAGTAAAAAAGAAGAACTGATTTTTTAGAAGTATTTGTTATATTAAATGCCATTATTTATATTCTCCAATCTTACTTAGAGGTTTTTTGTTTGATACTTCTTTGTGAACACCCCACTGTAGCTGCTGATCTACTTTGTCATCAGAGATAGGGTTATCTCTATTGTACACATAAAGTATTGTGTCATTAAACTTTGTTTTTTCAAACCCAGCCATTTCCATTATTGGAAACATGATAGCTGTATCGTAAGAACTTTTATAAAATTCTCCATTATCATCCTTGAGTCCAGAGAAGTCTGGGTCCTGTTCTTTCATAGCCTGATAAAGCCCTGCTCTAAATGTTCTAAGGTGAGATACTCTAAATTTAGACTTCCTCAAATTATTAAACTCTCTCTCGGTATATTGACTCGCAAAACCTCTCTGACCATTGGTCCATCTTGCCTGTCCATACATAATCCAACAATCGTGTTGGTTATACTGATCATTTATATACTGAAGAACCTTTCTGTTTTCAAGCCAGTCATCACCGTCTAATAATACAACGATGTCATCTGGGTCACAGTGGTCCATAACTGCGTTATGTATATTCTCTAGAGCAGTCTTCCTAACTTTGTTCCTAACAATAATAGCTCTATCATCATCGTGAGGTAGTTTGTCGTATGAGCCGTCTGTTGACATATCATCAACAAATACCATTCTATAGTTATCGTATCTCTGAGTTATAGCACTCGCAACACATCTCTCCAAGAACTCTCCTGGATTGTAGAATGGTATGATTATCTTTATCTTATTTTTCATAATCTTCAATTTTAACTCCAGACATAGTTTCAAACTCTTCTCTTGTAAGTTCTATATGTTGGTTGTTAACAGTTTTCTTTAAACCAATTTTTGAATCGGTAAGCACAACAACTTCACACAAACTTGGCCCTATACCTCCAAAATCAATGCTAAAAGTTTCTCCAACAATCCCGCCATTTTGAGTTAAACTACCAAGTTTATCTTTCATATCTATAATGAGGTTGTTTAATTCTTTGCTAACTCCTCCAGTTGGATATACACATTCTATTCTTGAATCGCTCTCACGAACTGGTACAAAATACTTTGTAAATCCATCGTCAGCATCCATTTCTTCTCTTATTCTGCGCATATGCTCCTCAGCTTCAATCGCATCTATATTTCGAACTCCAATGTAAAAAACAAGAACTGGCTTATGCTGCTCGCTAAGCAAGTTATCATCTTGAAGTATAAGATACTTTAAAAACTGCTTTTCGTTATTAGACTCTCTTAAAAGCTCTTTGTAATCTATCATAAGCTCAGTTCCAGGTATAGGTAATTTTCCACCGAACTTGCCTCTAATCCTTCCAAGAGACTCTTTGCATAGTGCTATAAAATATTGATTTACCCAAGTTTTATAAAAAGCCTCTCCTCTACTTGTTTCTTCTCCTGCAACTAAAAGAAAGAATAATTCTCTAGCGTGTTCTAACAATTCTCTCATTTGACCATCAGTTAACTCTACTGTCCTGATAGGCTCGCCAAGAATTCTCCTAGCCCTCTTAAAAATTGGGTCTACATATTTTATATCACTCATTATCTCCTAATTTTTCTGCTATATCTGCAACAGCATCCATAGCCTTGTTTATTTCCTCTTGTTGATCTTCATCAAGGTCTTCGTATAGTTTTCCATACTTCTTTGCGGCAACTGCATCAAGAGCGCCTTTGCTGCTATCAAGCAAGAACCCTAGATCAATATCCTGGTGACACCCTTCTATCTCTGGAAGTTCTAATTTTAGAAAATCTGGACTCTCACCTCTTAACAGCTGTTCATTCATTCTTTGCCTACCTTTTCTAGCCTGCACATCCTTAAGCGCCATTGTCATCTCGTTCTCAACAGATAATTGAACTCTTCCAGTCGGAACGTTTACAAGTCTGCTTTCTGTGTATGATGCCATAAGGTTTCTTGGAAAATGCTCCGAGAAATCAAATAGCTGCATTTCCATTTCCTCAATAGTAGCAAACTTAGCTTTCCTAACGAGCTTATAAATATCTCTTGTTCTGAATATGTGTCCATTAAGAGAGAATGGGTATCCGAAGTCAAGGTAATGGAGTTTCCAGTCCCACTTCATAATATCACCGTCTTCATCAATGTCGTGCATAACATTATCCTCACCTATAGTATAACAGTAGGTAGTGTTCTTACCGAGTCGTAATGAGAAACAAACTACATCCTCATCATCCTTGATACTTTTGATAACATCTTCAGCACTAACTTTCTTATAGATAATATCATCGTCAAGAAAAAAACAAGAGTGATCAAAGTCACTCTTCAATGTTTTTAGAGCTTGATCTCTCAAGCTCTCTTCCTTGATAAAGTTTACACCTTCGTAATCTTCGTCCTTGATAATGGTATCGTATCCTTGTTCAAAAGCTTCATTAGTATGACCATATATAACGTTCAATTTAAACTCTGGTGCATTCTTAATTGCGCTATCTAAAAATATCTTTAGTTGCGCTGCTCTATCCCTACTAAATACAATTGCATTAATCTTTTGACTCATCACTTTCTGTTTCTTCTTTATTTGTATCGCCAGAGTGTTTATCAATTAAATCCTCAAATGTTTTTTGAGACTGAGCTCCAACGAGTTTTTCTACTTGTTCTCCATCCTTAAAAACTAAGATGGTTGGAATACTTCTAATTCCGTACTCTGCTCCAAGTTCTGAATTATCATCTACGTTTACTTTAACTACGGTAACATCTTGTTCTTCTGAGATTGTTTGTAGAACTGGTCCGATAACTCTGCATGGACCACACCACTCTGCCCAGAAATCTACAATAACAACACCTTCCTCGGATTCAAGTATGCTGTTAAATTCTTCTTTATTGGAGTTAATTAGTTTTCCCATTTGATTAAATTTTTGAAATTATTCAATTTATACATTTTCTATCTATTTATTATTAAAGCAATAGCTTTTTGAAAAAATAAAGAATTGGTTTAAGAAAATCAATTTTTTTGAATATTTATTAGAAAACAAACTCATCATGAACAAAAAGATTGTTAGCCCTAATGCTATTAAGAAAGCTATCTTCGAGGAAGGCCTTAGAAAAAAAAGAAAGGAAGAACTGTTCGAAGAAGTTATGAAAATCGAAAAGGAACTTAGTGAACTTCACGAAGCCAGCGTTGGTATGGCTGGGTCTTTTGGTTTCGCAGGAGATATGTCAGAAAAGTCAAAAACTGGTTTTGTTGACGACACTTTTCAAACTGGAAGCATCTCAAACATAGCAAGACTTGAAAAGGAATTTGCTGAGAAAGATGAAAAAGAAGCAGTAAACGAAGAAGTTGCTGAAGAAAACAAAAAGCTTAAAGCTCAAATCGAAGAGTTACAAAAGAAGCTTGAAGAATCAAAGAAATCTGAAAAATAAAATAATAACTATACAGTCATGAAAAAAGATAATTTCAAAATAAGTATGCCTGAGCTAAAGAAAATGATCGCTGAAGAGTATGATGCTATGAAAAAAGAGACATCAGAAAACGCTTCAAGAAAAGAAAAGATCGAAAAAAGGCTTAAGGCTATTAACGAAGAGCTTGATACGCTTCCAGAAACACTTGAAGAAGTCGAAGCTACAGGAAAGAAAAAATTAAAGTCAACTGGATGGACAGGTGACGGAGAAGGAGACATGAAATACGGAGAGAAATTCGAGAAAATTGGTTCACACCTTAAAGAGGATGACGAATTAGAAGGAGAAATCGAAGTAGGTGGAGAAGAAGAAATTGAAGCTCCAGAAATGGAAGAGTCTGGATATTTCGAAGAAAAGTTTGCAGAGCTTGGAAAAGAGCTTGACGAAAAACTTGGCGGAGAAATGGAAGAAATGGAAATGCCAGAAATGGAAATGCCAGAAATGGAAATGCCAGAAGGTGACATGAAAGAAGGTAACCACGAAGAAGGTGTTTACGAAGCTAACCATGAAGAATCAGTAAACGAAGAAGCTATCGAAGAGGTAGAAGTTGTTTCTGAAGAAGAAGAGGTTAACGAAGAAGAAGATAAAGAAGAGAAAGAAGAAATGAACGAAGACCTTGAAGAGCCTATAGAAGGAGAAACTCCAGCTCAAGATCAAGATGCTAGGTTCAATGACTACATGGACAAGGATAAACACGTTAAAGAAAGTGTTAAGCCAGGTTCAGGTCTTCTAAGCGAAGGATTCTCACCAGAAAGAAAAACAGCTCTTAGTGGAGAGTTAAGCAGAATGGCTCAGCTCGCTAAGATCGGAAAATAATATCATCCATGGATGGATTAGAAAAAAGGATTAGAGATTTAATCAGAAAAGAAAGCCTGAGAGTTATAAAAGAATCTCAGGCTTCTTTTTTGGCAGAAGAAGCATCTTCATTAGAAAAGACTATGAAGGATGTTAATGATGCTATTGGTTTATATGAGAAAAGACTCGATAAGCTAAATAGCGAAGAAGAAACTGCTAAAGAAAAAGAGGAATTTTCTGATTTAAAAAGAATTAAAGCAGAACAGCTTGAAGAGTTATCTAGCCTTATCAGAACTTATGGTAAAAAGGTAGATATGCTTAAAGATCAGTATGTCGAACTCAAAGAAGAGGTTGATGATGTTCTTGCTAAGGGGGCTGGTGTGTTTAACAACAGAGAGCTTCAGGAATTTGAAAACGAAAAGTTTGACAAGAACTGGGGACTACAAATAGATACACCTAACAGCTCTACTAAAATGGTAAAGATTCTTGATGATGCCAATGCCTACAAGGTAGTGTCAACAAATATAGAAGGTCTTCAGCCAGGTGATCTACTTAAGCTTCCTAATATGAAAATAGGAGGAGGCGGAAAAGTGGCTGTATATAGAAAAGTAGATGGCAGGCAAAGTGAAGTCGGAAATTTTGAACTAGAGAATGTTACCAAGATAATTAAAAATCCGAAAGGATAAATAAAAAACCCACTCAATCGAGTGGGTTTCTTTTTTTGTTAGAGCAACAATTATTTTAAGAGCTTTCTGCCATCATCAGTACTGATGTCTCCTTCTCTTTCAACAATATCATTCTTGCCAATGCTAATCTTTTTCTTATCTTGCTTTGGCTTATCTTTAGTGATCTTGTCTGGACTAATTAAGTCCTCACCAGATTTAGGTTTATTATTTTTATCTTCAGTACTCATTACTTGTTCTCATTAAATATTTCTCTACCATCGTCTGTAAGCAATTTACTATTGCCCTCATTCTGAATAAGTCCAGTATTCTTGACTTTAGAATTACTCATCTTTTGTGCTTTCTTTGAAGCATTTTCCACAACCTGCTTAGGGCTGATCAATCCTTTATCTTTCTTCTTAGAATCGTCACCCTCTGGTGCTGGTTGAAAATAAAACAAATCAATACTCATAACTTTTCCTTTTTTAAATAAATAGGGGTAAAAAATAAAAAGTGATATATTTCTACTTTTTATATCTTTTCATGAGCTCTATAAGTATCCCACTTCTTACAATGTCTTCCTCGGTAAACTCCATATATGAAACGCCTGGAACTCCCTTGAACCTTGTAAATGCATCATCAAGACCAGATTTCTCATTCTTCTTAAGCTTAAGGTCAGTTTGATCTACATCTCCAAGTACAATTATTTTAGAAGTTTCACCAATTCTTGATAGAAATAACTTCATTCCTCCAACTGTGGTGTTTTGACCTTCATCTAATACTGCAATAGCATTATCAAACGTATTACCTCTGATTAAAGGAAATGCAAGTGACTTTACTATACCTCCATTAACAAGGGCTTGAGCGCTGGCGTCTCCTACAAGTTTCTTTATATTTGACTCGTAAGATTTCATCCAAGGTTCAGTCTTTTCTTTAATATCTCCTGGCAAGAATCCCATGTTTTGATCTCCACCTTCTACTAAAGGTTTTGTAATCAATAGCTTAGAATAGGTTGAATCATTGTCCATAAGACACTCAAGAGCTGCTTTTATAGCAACGTATGTCTTTCCTACTCCAGCTGGTCCTGCTACGAAGATAATTTGATTTTCCTTAATCTTTCTGATTAGTTTCTTTTGGCTCTCATTCTTCATTTCGATGCCAGGAAGGAAGTTAATTGTTGTGAGTTGTGACTCTAAATTCTTACGCTTTCTTTCACGTAGTTCCAATTCCATGTCGATAATGTCCTTGGCTTCCTTCTTATCTTTTGCTCTGCTATTTTTCCTAGCCATATATTTTATTGGGGTTATACATATAAATAAGTAAATTTTTCTTGAATCGAAAGACTTTTTCATTTAAGAAAAAACTTAATATTTATATAAAAAGCGATGTTATGCCTATACAAATGAACTTAGAAGAACTTAAAACCTTAATTGCGAAAGAAATAAAAAGCAAGGGACTTAATGGTTCACTTCCTGATGATGCAATAGATAGAATCAAGAATAAAATAGTTTCATATAAGAACAAGAAATCTGCAGAGAATATTCCTGATGTAGTATCTGAGCTAGATATTGCATCGCACCCAGAAGATGACAGAAAGTTCCCAGAAGAGGAACAGCTAGGAGTTTCTCCAGCAAGCCAGGAGCCATCACACCAAGACAACACTATTAATGTTGATGCAGGTGCAGTTCCTACTGAGCAGCCATCAGACCCTACTATGGGATATACTCCAGAATTACCAGAGATGCTTAAAAAGGCAGAGCCAAGCGAACTTATTGTATTTGATTACAACGAAGTTAGCGAGAGCGGAGAAAACTTGAGCTTCAAGCCACTTAGGCTTATGGATGACCCAGATGTAAAGAAATCAATGCATGATCTATGGATGGAGCAAGGTAAGACAAAGGCAGATGTGTACGTTGCTAAATTTGAAAAGATAGGTCAAGTTGAGTTCAATTATACAGACGGGACAAGTAAATTTATAGAGAAAGCTTCTATGCCAGATCATCAAGGTGGACAGGAATATAAGGATAATCCATATAAAGAACCTTCAATGCCACAGATTGAAGAGCCAGCAAAAGAAGGTCTTGAAACTTATGTAAAGAGTTCTATTGATCTTGAAAACGTTGTGCACGACATAGTAATGAACATCCTTAAGGACTCGTTGCTAAGTAACACTGAGAGGGCGGATAATGCAGATTCAAATATTCCAGCTGAAGTAGAAGAAGATATTTCTGCGCCAAGACAAGGGCAAAATGGATATGGGGCCAGAGAAGATCAGCTTATTAGACCTATGGAAGAAAATAAAGACTCAGGAGAAGAAGAGATAGAATTTAAAATAACTATGTCTGAAATCGTAGAGAGCGAAAAATACAGAAACACGATACTTCCAGAAGAATTAAATGAAAAGATAAACTCAGGAGACAAGTCTATGCTTGTTAATGAGAATGAAGTAGTTCAGGAGTGGGAGTTTAAAGGAGAAAAATATTATACTCCAGTAGGTAGAATATCTAAAGATAAAGGATACGTTAAGTCGTAATTGTCTTTATTTTATTAAAACCTATTATTACATTATCAAAAAACATTGTCATGGAAACTTGGAAAATTAAAAACATAAGTGAATCACCAGTGAAGATTTCTATATCTCTTGGTGGAGCAAACAACCCAGGAGTTATATTAAACCCTGGAGAAATAGTATTATCTCAAGCTAGATTAACAGCGCCTCTTGATGCTCAAGAAAGAAGAGGAGTGGTTGAGATAGATAGGGATTTTAACAACGAAGAGCTTAACTTACCTCTAGGAACAAATATGGCAGACATAGATGAAGCTAAGAAGGAGGTTGATGAATACTCTAGCAAATAAACTTAACATCATTTTAAATCAGTGAAGAGGAGGTGAAAACTTCCTCTTTTTTATTTTTTCATTGATTTTACTGAAATCAGATTTTATATTTCTAAAAATAGAATTAATGAAGAACTTAGATTCATTTGGAAGCAAAGAGATAAGAGACGCACTTGACAGGGTGTTAATGTCATTATTATTAGAGCAGTTTATAGAACATGAATCAATCAAAAAACTTATAACAAAAGAAATAGAAGAAATAGGTTACGAAGTAATTTTTATCTCTATTGACAAATCTCCTGAATTAATTGATAAAAATGAATTAAAAGGCGAAGTAGTTGTGAATGCTATGGGTACAAATAAGTCATTCAAATTCAGAGTTTTTCCACCTTTAAAAATAAATGTTAATGAAGAAGATTAAACTTTTAATCGTACCGTCAGATACTATGGGTGTAGGACACTTTCGTTCTATCTGGCCAGCACAATCAATAGAAAAACATCACAGCGACTCTATTGATGTAGAAATAAACCATCAACCTAACGTAGGGAACTTAAGCTATTTTAAGCAGTTTGATATTATACATTTCCACAGACATCTTGGTCCATACGAAGGTTCTGAGACATTATTCCCTAAACTTCAGGAAATGGGAATTAAATTGATCATGGATGTAGATGATTTCTGGGAGCCACCTTCAACACACCCTCTATATGAAATTGTTAAAAAAGAAAACCTTGCTGAGAAGATCACTAAAAACCTGGGACTTGTAGATTATGTAACTACTACAACTTCAGTGTTTGCTGACTATATTTCAAAATATAACCCAAATGTTTATGTAATCCCAAACGCTCTTGACATGACACATAAAATGTGGACATCTGAAGCAGAAAAGAATGTTAGTGGAAAATGTAGAATATCATGGATAGGTGGTTCTTCTCACTTACATGATCTTGAATTGATGAGGCACGGGTTTACTCAGCTCTGGAACAATGATGATCTAAGAGATGAGTTTCAGGTAATAATGTGTGGATTCGATACTAGAGGCACAATAACAGAAGTGTCTCCAAATGGAGAAAAAAGAACTAGAAAGATAAAGCCTCACGAAACTGTTTGGAGGAAGTTTGAGGAGATTTTCACCTCTAACTATCAGGAAAGAACAAATGACCCAGAATATTATAAGTGGCTTGACAAGAATGTTAAACCAAAATCTTCTGACTATAAGCAAGAGCAGTATACTAAGAATTATGTTAGAAGATGGACGCTCCCTCTAACTAGGTATGGAACTCACTACGACTACTGTGATGTGTGTCTAGCTCCTTTGATTGATACTTACAAAGAAAAGGTAGAGCACATAAACAAAAAGACTGGCCAGCCGTCTTACCAGATAAAAACTAGGAGACACGTATTCAACGAAGTTAAGTCAGAGCTTAAGATTATTGAAGCTGGTATGAAGAGGAAAGTTCTTATTGCCCAGGATTTTGGTATTTATTCTGAACTCATTAACGATGGAGAAAATGGCCTACTTGTTAAGAATGACAAGAAAGACTGGTACAAACATATGAGAGCTGTCATAGAGGACCCAGAGTACAGAGAAAAGCTTGCAAATAATCTTCACGAGTTTGTTAAGGAAAGATATGAAATATCTAAAGTAACTAACGACAGAGTAAAGATATATAAGTCAATAATGGAGTCGGATAAAAAGACTACAAAAAAAGAAGCAGTTAAAGAAGCATAAAAAAAAAGGGACTCATACGAGTCCCTTTCTTATTCATTCTGGAGTGAATGTTACAACTTAATAGTTGTCATTTTATCTTCCACAGTGCAGACAGTATTCTCACCATCTAATTCGAGGGTTAGCTCCTTATCTTCTCTGCTTTCAAACTCTTGGAACCAAGACTTTCCAACAATCGTTAGGAATTTAGCCATAGAAATGTCGGTCATTAACTGAGCCTTAGTTTTTCTGAAGCTATCAGCTTTGTTATAAAGCCATTCTTCGATCATCTTCAGTTTTGAATCATTATCCAGTCCGTTAAGAGTTTCTTCAAACGCCTTGAATTCTTTGATAGCTGGGGCTAGAAGCGCTTCTTTAGCAGAAAGCGAATCTTCTACACCTGCTTCAATTTTCTTTTCAGCATTCTGGAAGTCCTTCTTCGTTGGCTTAGATGCAAGACCTTTGATCTTCACTTCAAGAGTGTTAACCTCAATCTTCTCATCCATTTTCTCAACCTTACTTGGTGGATTAAATCCATAATCTCTAAGACCATGATCTTTAAGCCAAGCTGTTGCTTCTTCACCATAAAGGTCTTTAAACCCTTTGCTGGCTCCATCGAACATCTGCTTCTTATACTGACCGTAAACATAATTTGCAGCCTGTAACTTAACAAGCTCATGAGACTTCTTAAACAGAGATTCTGCAGAAAGAGTTTTAACCATCTCTCTATTGATAACTGGAAGTTTAGAGAAGTCAAGAGTCATAATCTTTCCTTCTTCCCAAGTTTCTCCTTCTAAAAGACTATTCGCCTGTAGCGTATCAAATGTAGATTGAGTTAAGCTAACTGGAAGCTCGTAGGTATGAATTATACCATCTTTAATGATAGTGTAATTTCTGTAGATTTTAGTATCAAACTTCTCTGGAAGATCAAAGTCATTCTCTGGAAGCTCAACCCAGCCTTCATATACTACTTGTACAGAAAGGTTAGCTCTTTTCTCATTCCATGTAAGGTTAGAGAAAGAAGAAGAAGGATTTTCTTCGTTAAATTTGAACGTAAGAGCTTCAACCTTTCCTTCCTTGATTTCCTCAAGTTTAGACTGAAGCCCTTCGATGTCTCCAGACTCAGTAAGAGTTTTAAGCTCATCCTTATCATCCTTAGAAAGTTCTGCCTTTTTAGCGACAGACTTACCACCTGTCCTTCTATAAGAGAAAGTTTCGTGTCTTGGATACCAAACGTTATCTTCATCAGACATAAGTGTTTCAAACATATCCATAACACAGAACGCATCCTCTGCAGGCTCAAGGTCTGGATTATAGCCATCAATATATCTCTTAGAACTATCATTCATTGCATCAACAAACTTAGTCTCAAGTTCATTGATTTTTTGAGTCCCAAAAGTATTAGATTTTTCCTTAATCAATTTTGCATCTCCTAAAAATCTAAGAATCTCAGAAACCATATTGTAATCACTCTTTCTTGAGTATGCAAATGCA
>Ga0209953_1000449_pt1 | contig 14611 bp, 12 predicted proteins | sample SalPonred_H2O_MG_FD_185713 | JGI IMG/M metagenome (GOLD analysis project Ga0209953, IMG submission 185713) | Salt pond water microbial communities from South San Francisco under conditions of wetland restoration - Salt Pond MetaG... | ecosystem: Environmental > Aquatic > Non-marine Saline and... | reverse complement strand
ATTCGTTGTTCATATTATAATTTCCTTATTTTTCAACTTTAATAAATTATTTTCCTACAAATGATCTTCCATCATACCAAAATGGTTTGTATTTCGGATCATCTCCATCTACATAGTGCATGAATATATGTGTACTATGTATTTTTTTAAGTGGTAATCTCCAATGTTTTACATCTTCTCCCATATAGATAATTGGAACATACATATCATTTTTTATTTCTACATCATGAGAATCTGGTTTAGTTAAACTCTTACACCAAAATGACCAAGGATCAGCATCTGAACCGCCAATATTTAGCGTTATAGAATACTGACATGATTTTCTGTCTGTGTGTTTTGGTAAGTTTGACTTTTTAACATATGTTCTTGCATAGGAATATGTTGGAACTAAATTCTTATTAAGTATTTTTGAATACGGTTCTTTTAAATGTAATAATAGTAAATCTGTTATTTGCAGTCCATGTGTTCCAGATGAGTTTTCTATAAAATCTCCTGATTCCTGTTTAAGATAATCATTTTTTTCGATCATTTCATAAATGCTTTTAATAAGCCTTTTTGTTTCATTTGAAATAATTTCCGGAACCTCAGTATATCCGCCATTATTATAATATCTATTTCTTATATTTTCATAATCAATATTCATAATTAATCCTAATCGTTATATATAGAATGTTTAAATTTTGTATGTTTTTCATGATCTGTATGAATCCAAGTAACTATTGCTTCTCTTAATCCAGAAGTAACTTCAGTTGCTTCATGAAGTAGTATTGATGGAAAAATTATATAGCTTCCTATTTCTTTTGAAAGTTTTGCTATCTCATTGCTATTATCATCAAATACAATTAATTCTCCACCTGTATAATCATTTTCATTAGACATATTTATTGAAAATGTAAGTACGCGCTGTTTTGCTTTATCTTTGTATATTGTGTCTCTGTGTTTTTTGAAAAAACAACCTTTATCATATCTTGCATATTGTATTTCTGCAAAATCAGTTAAGTCTATATACGTACATTTACCATAGTATTTTTCGATAATAGTAGATTGTAAAATATTAAAAGTTTTTGGAAATTTTATTGCTTTAGGAAAAAACACAGTTGAATTGCGAATTGATATATTTTTATCACCGTTATTGTTGCCTATGAGTGCATCAGTTCTGTCTTCCTTATAAATATTCATATCATCTTTAAGCTTTTTTATTTCTCTATCTGTTAACTTTCCAGTTGCTATATATTTCGAAAGAACCATTATGAAAATCTCCTTGGGAACCACATATTATAATAATCCAAATAATATTTTAAACTTTGTAAAAACACATCAAGATTATGTAGACGAACTAATAATAGTCGATGATGGTTCATCTAATTCATATCATATTTATAACTATATACAACCTACAGAAAAAGTTAAGATATTTCGTGTTAAAAATGACTATGGATTTAATTCTCATGGTTGTAGAAATTTAATAATGACAAAAGCCAATAATGATTTTGTTATACTACTTGATTCAGATAGGCAGTTTGTAGATCCAAAGTCTACTATCGATAAGATAAAACAAAAAAAACTTAGATATAATTTATTATATAGATTTACTGCGCATGTGTTAGAGTGTGGTAATAGAACACATACTTCTGTAAATGATTTTCTAATCAGCAAAAATCTATTTTTCAGTGCAGGCGGATATGACGAAGAATGGATAGGATTTAGAGATGGTGATAGACAATACTTTGAGCAACTTAAACATTTTGGAGATGAGCAAATACTATCAGATATTCATATGTTACTTACAAGATATCCATCTAAATTTGAAAATGATCCTAAAATAATATCAGATCGTGATATTAAAAATATTCCCAAAACAAAATACGATATTGTAATGAACAGGATTGAAATTCCTAATCCAACAAAAAAAATTCTTACTTTTGAATGGGAAGAAATTACTTGTAAATGACTAATGCATAAACATTTACTACAACTGTTTCCTTTGCATTATTATATGTTCCGCAGTTATTAAATATATTTTTAATTCTATGCTCTGGTATCATTTAAAATCACCAAGATTAAAATTAGTTCCTTTCATCTTATTAATATCAACAAGATTATTATTTTTCCAAACTAACACTTCATTATCTTCGTATAAGAAATCACAATCTTTGCAAAATGAAATTTCATCAAATCTTTCTTCTTTGTGCATTTTTCGAAGCCATTGGTATCTTTCACTGTTCCAAACTTCTTCTAGTTTTTTTCCATCTAGTGAACCTAAATCAGCTTCGTCATCTCTGCCAAGCGTTTGACAACATGGTGCAACTGATAATTTTGTATTGTTTGAACCGCCTGCGCGAACTGTTAAATCTGGTGAAAATGGTCTACCACAGGTTCTTTTTTTACCTTTTCGAGTGTAATCATTGTCATATATACCAGACCAATTATGCATTCTCCATATTTCTGCATATGAATCTACTTTGTTTATAAAATTTTCTTTATATTGTTGAACTTCAAATTCTTCATTGTCATTGTCTAATATCAGATGATATGAAGCAACAACACATTCTGATTTAGTTTCGTCAATATATCTTTTCATATCAGATGCATTTTTTAATATCCATTCGAATGCATCGCGATTCATCCATTCTTTATATTTTTCTCTATTATATCCAATTACAGAAAATCGTGCAAGATTTAACCCTGCGTCGACGCATTCTTTCATAAAATTTCCACGAAGAGTGTAACCATTTGTATATATAAATGATTTTACTCCATATTTCTTAACTATTGAAATATACTCAGGAAGATTTCTGTTTAATGTTGGTTCTCCCGAACCTTCTAGGTTTACTACATTTAACCCAGCTTCTGCGCATTCAGAAACTATTCTTTCAAAGTCTGAAAGATTCATTTTTTTAAGCCAATTTTTGCCTCTTGCACCTGTGGTGCCGTCTGAATTTGTTTGAGGACACATTTGACATGTATAGTTACATCCTCCATTAATTTCAATCACAGCTCTATCAATAAATAAATCTAAATTATATTCATTGCTCATACATAGCCTTCTTTTTTCAATTCATGAAATGCACCTTGTGATTTTAAATAATCTTCATCATAATCTCCATCTGTGATATATTCTATCACATTTATCCATATATCACGATTTGGTATTACAAATGCTATAGACATTCTGGCTTTTTTTGTAGCAGCAGCGTGCCAATATACCCTATTTGGTTCTGTTTTTTCATAAGGATAGTAACCACATTTTACATTCCATCCTGGGTTATCTTGCATATATATTACTTCATCTTTTTCTCTGTCATAATATTTGAAGTATCCGTCGCCATCTTGACTATATGAAAATAAAATATTATAACCAGGAGCATTACCGTTATGATGCCATCCAATATATCCATCGTCTGGATATAAAACACATAATGCATTTTGCGGAGCACCAAGTGTATTTTGTAATCTTAATACTTTTTTATTTACTAAATCAAAGAAAAATGGATCTCCGTGATCTTTATTTGTACTCATTGTTCCAGTAAATTTGGCTGCTCTCGGAAAACTATATTCTTTTATAGGATACTCTTTAAAAGCTTTTTTAAAATACCTATCATCGACTGAGCTGTATTCTGTTATTAAATTGTCTTTCTTTTCAATATAGCTCTTTACTATTTTTTCTAAATTTTCTGGGTTATACACTGCATCAGTTATACCAGATAAAATCTTTTTGATCCTTTGGCTTTTTAGGCAAACTTCTCTCATCATTTAATCCTTTTTCCATATGTTTTAATAAATTTGGCATATGATTTTTTATTGAATGCTTATCAATTTGATAAACTACAGGCTTTTTGCCATCATATAAATTATTTCCGTCATGTATTGTAGCATTATACATTTTTGGTCCGATGTTGATATTTAGTGATTTAAATCTATCAAACTCTTCAAAATTTCCAGAAGTTAATCGCCACAAAGTAAACATATCAAATTGTTTCCATTCAGGATAAGCAAAATCATAATTCCAAGTCTTTTCCTGTTTTTGTTTAACATATTCATCAAACCAAGTTTGCATAAAGTCTATAACAAGATCGGTTTTATTATAACAACATACAGCACCATGATACAAAACAGGAATTTTTTGTGCTTTATCAAAAAATGACCATTTGTAATTTGCAGTAGTATGCCAATAACTTTCAGTAAAAAACATATCACACTCTTCAATTTCAGTGAATACATTTTTTATTTTTCTACTAATTATTTGGGAATCGACATCATTGTAGAATGTCTTCTGATATGGAGTTCTTGCCATACACCACATTTTAGCACGAGCGTGAACTGGTATTCCTGTTATAATATTATCGAATAATTCTTTGGCTCGATTATCAACAAACGCTTCATGAGTAAATAAAGTTATGTGTGCTTTTGGATAAAATGTTCTCAAAGATTCTGCAGAAAATAATGCAAACTCGTAAAAAAGTTTATCATGAGATGCTACATATATAAATCCTTCATCCATATATTCTATATTTTTGTTTTCCATATAACTTTAATTTTCTTGTGAATTTTCAGCTTCTTCTTCTAAATCATCTAGATAATCTAGATGATCATTATATTCCATATTATTTTCTTCCATGAACTTTTTTGTAATGTCATTTAAAATAAAATTTAATACCTCTAAGTTCGGAGCTCTTCTTATTGCAGACTTAGTTTCTGTGTCTAAATCTTGAATGTAAGGAAGTTCAAATGCTTTGGTTTTTGCATCAAATAATTCTCTTAATGAAACCATCTTGCCTTCATTTCTTCTTTTTTCTTCCTCATGTTTTCTTTTCATTCGAGCTTCAGCTTCGATTTCATTTCTTTTCCGGCGCATTTCTTCTATATCAAATTCGTCCATAATTCGATCCCAATATTTATTTAAACCGCGCTGCTTTCCTTTTGGAACTGTAAGTTCTGCAACACTTTCTATTCCAGATTCTTGAATTAATTTAAAACGAACTCTTGTTTTTTCTAGATCTACATATTCTGGATTTTTTATTTTTTCTGTCATGCTATTCTTCTCCAAAGTGTTGTTGTTGATATTGTCGTGCTGTCATTATTTATTATAGATCCTAAGTACGTACTTAGGTAATTTACATCACTTGCATAAGTAGCTGGAACTACTCCAGTATATATTCCGGTGTAATTTGCAGGTGTTAGTCCAGTATAATTAGCTGGTGTTGTTCCAGTATAAGTCGCAGGTATTGTTCCTGTAAAATTGCCAGTATATGTTCCTGTATAATTAACTGCTGTTGTTCCAGTATAAGTCGCAGGTGTTAGTCCTGTATAAGTCGCAGGTGTTGTTCCTGTATAAGATCCTACGTAATTACCAAAATATGATACAGGTGCTGTCCCTATATAACTCGCAGGCGTTGTTCCTGTATAAGATACAGGTGTTGTACCCAAATAAAATCCTGTGTAATCACCAAAATATAATACCCCAAATGACCCTGTATAAGTTGCTGGTGTTGTAGAAACATAATTTACAGGAGTATTAGCAGCGCCGACATAACTACCAGTAAATGAACCAAAATATGTTCCGGTGTAGGTTACATTCGTTGTACCAAAATACGATTGTTCAGGTGCGCCTGTAATAAAATCCAAATATTCACAATATGTTAACCAAGATGAACCGCCTCTGTTTATTTCAGTTTGTGCGCCATCAGCAAAAGCTTGTCTAAGCGGGAAATCTACTCCTCCATTTTGTATAATCTGATTATACCAAAAATCAAAGCCGCCTTTATCTGGATTTCTTCCTAGATCCGACGAATACCACCCACGGACAGTATCACCAGTGCTATCAGAAGTTGAAAGAATCTCACTTAGTGGATAAGTGGTGCCGCCGTCGCCATATAAAAGTGCACTGTTTGGACGATATGTTCCTCTACTATACGTTACAACAGATGGATTTGTACAACTAGCAGGTCCAGTATAAGTCGCAGGTGTTGTTCCTGTATAAGATCCTACGTAATTACCAAAATATGTTCCAGTATAAAGTGCAAGCGTAGGTCCGGTATAGGTTACATTCGTTGTACCAGTATAATTCACAGGTTGTGATCCTACATAATCACCGATGTAGTTGCCGCCATAACTCGCAGGGATTGTACCAAGGTAATTTTCTGGAGTTATACCAATATAACTCACTTGTCCTGTTCCTACATAATTACCAACATATGTTCCACCATAGTTTGTAGAAGTTGTACCAAAGTAATTTGCGGGAGTTGTACCAAGGTAATTTGCAGGAACAAATCCAGTAAAAGTACCACTAAAATTGCTAGAAAAAACAGCAGGAGTTGTACCAAGGTAATCTTCTGGTGTTATTCCTGTATAAGTCGCAGGAGTTGTTCCTAAATAATCACCAATATAATCTACAGGAGTTGTACCAACGTAAGACACAAGGCCAGCATATGTAAGACCATCATAATTTTGCGGAGATATAGTCGGTCTGCTATCGATCACTGTTCCTTTGTTTTGCCAAGTTCCTACAGACGGAACGGCTGGTTGAAACGCATACTGACCTATATTATTAGTTACTATCCGTTCTCTAACTTTTTCTACAAGTTGTTCAATTTCTGCCTGAGACATTATTTTAAGTGAACTACCTTGTATTTTTAGAGGAGATTGCGTAAGTGGTATTTCACCAGAAATCTTTTTATAAATGTTATATGTAGTTGTTGTTACATCATTAATATTGTCTATTGATGCAATTGATACCCATGTGCCGCCGGCAGGAGCAGATGTTGCTAATGTATATGTTCCTGGTCCGTCATTGGTTACAAGATATGATACAATTTCATCTGCAATATTATTAAGTTCTAAATTATTAGATAATTTTATATTGTTTCCTGTGCTATCCCAATAAATTGGACTATTTGTAACAGTTCCATAATTAGATGTCAAGTCTTGATATAGTGTAGTAGTTGTCGATAATATAGTAATATCACCAGAACCGGCATTTCCTTGATATCTAGTATCAGTAAAAGTTCCAATAGTAGTATATGACACACCTCCATCAGAATCGTATATGTTTCCAGGCCCGTCAATTGATGCAAATCTTTCAAGAACTACTTCTGCAATTGCATTAAATTCAGAATTATTTACATATTGAAGAGTTCCATTTCCTTTGTAAGTAAGAAGATTTGGGCGAGCCATTATTTATCCGCCCCATACAACGTTGTCATTTTCGTCTAAAATTTGAAGTATTCTTCCTGAACTATCTTTTAAACTAGAAGTAGTTATGCCAGTAGTTAAAATAGAACCATTAACTTGTAGAAGATCAGTTCCATTATCTGTAGCACCGCCTATCAACATTGTTGCTACATCAGCAGTATCAATATTTCCAATGTTTCGACCATCGTCAATAACTGTTGTGCCTTGGACTTTAATTGCCATCTTCGTCTCCTTTGACTATTAGCTTTATGTATTTATTTATATTTTATAAAGTTTTCAGGTTTTGCAGTGTGTTTAGTAAAACAAAGATTACATTATGTAAACTGATGTTTCATAGGCAGATCATGGTATACACCTTTCTGCCTATGAAAATAAATTAAAGTAGAAAATACTTTATGCTTGCGATTCACTCCAGGATATTTTACCACTTACAAAGAAAGGATTTGATCCTGATATTTGAGAAGTATTCTGAGGTAAAACTGCCAGTGTAAGCAAGTCAGGACCAGCAGGAAAAATACCGTCTCCGCCAAGAATAGAGTTACCAATTTCAAGCAATTCTTCAAGCCCAAATGATATTGACCCAGCCGACGCTTTAGTAGAATAAATCGCAGTTCCTTCGAGCAAAGTATCACTGGCAGAATGTTCAATAATTTCAGACAGTGACGGTCTCGGTGCCTTTTGGAAATTAATTGTACTTGGAATTGCATTCTGTAAGAGTAGAACCTCAATAGACGAGCTCGATGTTACAGATGCTTCCTGCAATTTTAACTGCATTCGATTAACAATTTCTCTTTCACCAATTGCACCAGTCACTGAGCTATCAACACTCGGGGCAAGTCTTACAGAAATAAGTGGAATTGCTCTTGTCAAGTCTATAGGACTAACTTCGCCAAGAATAAAGTTTGAACCGTTGGGTATAACTGGATAAACTGTACCACCAGTAGGATCACTACCAACAGCAGGATAATTAGTAAATATTTTACTATTAGCACCGTCTAATTTTACCTGTGTAACATAGCTTCCTGAAGGTAGTTCGTTAGTTCCTTGTACAATAATCTGAAGACCTTCGACAGCAGTTTGCGCTGTTGCTTCGTCTACCGGTATTGCATAAACAAATACCCTGTTACCGCCAAGAGTTATCTGTTCAAATACTGTGTCACCGGTACTTGCGATTGTTTCGTTTGATCCGTTTGTGAACGCAAGTGGCTTAGATTGACCATTAAACTGATAAGCTTTATCGTCGTCAAATCTGCCGTCCATGATAATCGATGTACCAAAGTGAAACAGTGTTGGTGCAGTTGATGACTGTGGTCCATTTGATATTTCATATCTACCAGGCAAGTTACCTGATCTAAAATATGATTCGATTAGTCTGTTGTTGTGCTTATATTCGTGCATATAGCGAACATGCCCATTATTATCCTTAAAGCCATATCGAATTTTACCTGCACCATACCAAGAATAATCAATGTACGCCATTTGAATTTTATTAATATTTAGATTATAACCAGTATATCCTGTGCCGTCTGCAGGATCAATATTCCAATTCTCCTGCGGAGTTCTAGTATCAATTGTTTTAGTAATTTTAACTCTTTTAGCATCAATTCCTCGATACGCTGGCTGAATTACCAATCGCTGATCAGAACTTACTTCAACAATCTGATACGATTGACCTCTTATAACAATAAATTCGCCGTTTGTTAGCTGTGATGTAAAACTTGTTCCTATGCCTTGAACAACTTGACTTGCTCTTTGGACATTTACACTACCAGCAATTTGTTGTGTAGAACTTCTACGAACTGCATATAGTTTTTGACCATCATATTCGAAAAAGAAACCGTTTTGATCATCAAACATTCCTGCTCTAATAAAGCTATCAGTCCAAGATTCTCTTACAAATGTTGGGAATCCTCCTGCTCGAACATCCGCCGGTGATTGACCCATGTCATAAGTAAAGGTAAATTCATCTGGAATAGTTTGAACTACAAACGACCCATTATATGTGTTAGCACCAGAACTTACTGTTGCCCCGTCAACTTTAATTCTGTCACCGACTTTTAAGTTATGCTGTTCTTGAGTAAGTATTGTAGCAATAGTACCACTAGACTTAATAAGTTCTCTAACTAATCTAGGCGGATTAAAGTTAATAGCAAACGAGTTTTGAATACCTTTACCAGACTGATATCGGAAATATTTTCTTGACTGTCTTACAATTTTACTGTTTGGAGATGTACCAGCAGTAATATCTACACCACCATCAAACGGCAAGTGTAAACTAAATCCGTCTGGACGTAGAGACATCTGAGTTGCATAATAATATTCTGTTCCTGTTAAAGTATTATCTGGTGTTTCAAAAATTGTCATTCTATCAGGAGTAGTAATAGTATTAACAGTAAATTCTTGTATGAATGTGCCATTATTGATATAAATTTTGTCAAATCGCTTGAAGTTTGTAAGGAATCTAGTTCCACTACCGACAATTTCATTTGACGTAGCAGTTATACTCAATGTTCCTTGACCCTTAATATTTTTAATAACGCTCGACGATGAAAAGTTGTGAGTTCCAGTTTGAGCAGTAATTACCACAGGACTATTTTGCAAAGCATCTGCAGAACTTGATGCAACTTTAAATGTAGTATCATTCACTGCTATTGCAAAAAAATCATTACTGCCAGAAGTATCAACGATATCCGGATTACCATTGTTATTATATGTTATTTTTTCGCCAGTAATTAAATTGTGCGGTTCGGGTAGAGTAATTGAAGATCCAGCGTTTATTTCTGTCGAAGTAAATTCATATATTCTATTAGGTATTCGGAAATCACTTTGCATAGTAAAGGTATTTGGTTGATTAATAGCAGTGATTTCAAATATACCATCATATGCACCTACTAGATTATTAACAAGGAACTCATGACTGCCTGATCCAGGTCCTTGAAAAACAAGCTGAGCAGTATCGGCATCGTAGTTAAATCTCAATTCGTAATAATTGGTCATTCCGCCTGGACCGAAACTAACTGGTCCAGAAGGTTCTACAAGAACATTAAAGCCTATTACTCCGTTATTATCAAACAGTAAGGATGTAACATTCTTATTCGGAAACGTAGTAGAATTTGTAAAAGTAGCCGAGTCACCTATATCATCGTTTGCGCCTATTCTATAAAAATCATTATCATCAAAGGTAATATCTACATATTCACTACTACTGCTAAAATCACCTCTAAAGTCAAGACTTGTAATATCAACTGTCGAAGGTGCAAATCCTACTTCAGTTTGAACAGGAATAAAATACGTTATAGTGTTATTGTTTGGCGCACCTACTGTAGATGACGCAGATGCAGAACCAACTGGACCAGACTGCTTCACCTGTAATCGATTGTCGTTTACTCTAGTAAGATCAATTGTATCACCAGTAACAAGCGGGGGTATTGCAGTGTCTGATGTATTTGTATATATTGCCTCAGTGTCACCTCTGACTTTGTGATTACTTATGTAGATCGAATTGAATAAAGTATTTGGTCTATTATAAGAAATTGTGAAGTTCTTTGGTGCACGAGCAATATCATCTGTGTTAGGTGAATTTTTTGTAGTAATTCGTATATTATCTGGATTCAATACAGTTACGTCAGCCTGGAAGAAATCAGGCATATCAGTTACAGATCCAGTACTAGAACCAAAAGCAAATCTATCGCCGTTGCTATAATCTGTTGAGTCTACAGAAATATCAATTGTTTGAGTTGAGTTCGCATCAATACCATGATTCGGTATGAATAATGTATTTCTGTTTGTTGCTATTGGTCTTGCAAAAACATAGAAAATCTCAGATGAAGAACCGTAATTAACATTGTTATCGTTAAAATCTATATCAAATGTGCCGTCGTCATTTGCACCTGTAATAATATTGTTGTATTTAATACCAAGAACGCCATATCGACCGTTATTTCTTTGATTACTTTGAAAAGAAAAAGCATCATTGCTGTTAGAGTATGAAGATAATGATCTTCCTTGAAATGCGACTAATGCTCCAGGGCTAACTGATCCTAAACCAAATGTGTTATCATATAAATCACCTCCTGAATATGATTTATCGGATTCTGTTAAAGAACCAGGAGAACTGAGATTTTCTAACTCCATGTTTATTCTTGCAGCAGCTCGCGGAGAAAAGAAATTTAAATCATCAACCGCAGAGGGGATATTATGCTGAATTGTAAAAAATGTTCTACCGCCGCTAGTAAATAAAAATGGCGAAACATCAAAATTGCTAAATGTGTCATCTAGCATTCTAAAAAAACTTCCGTTTTGCTGCCCACTTCGTGATGTTATGGTAGTATTTCCTATTGTAACTGTGATTGTTTCTGATGCGCTATTAAAGTCACCCGCAATTAGAAATTGTCTGATCGTAACAGATGTTGGGTTTCCTCCTAAAACAGCAGTAACATCGACATTTGTAGTGCGATTTGACGGACCATCTGGATTGGAAATAATCTGGCCGCCATCTTGCTGTGTGAATCCAGTTGTTAATTGTTGATTCTGAATATGCGCTTCTGTTAATCTCGTTGTCCCATTTGCTTCTTCTACCTTGTATACTAGGCCTAATCTTGCAAAACCATAATCATTTGATAATGTTTGTATATCCACAAGACTTGTTAACGAATTATTTGTGTGTAATGAAATAGTGTCTGTATCAATTACTTCGACATAGTACACAGTGCCATCAGTAAGACCGCCATCGCTTATATTATGATAAGGAGTATTAAAAAGAAGAGCATACTTATTTCTTAGATTATGACTCGGCCAGCTTATTGTATTATTTGCAGTATCAAATGACGACGGCGAAAGGTAAAGAGTATATGTACTTTCCCAGTCATATGTTGTAACTGCTCTGTCTATTATCTGACCCCTACCTGTACTTGTTGCGTTATCAATTGCCTGATTTACTGAAAATGATGATTCTGTATCAACAAATGGTCTTCCGTCTGGCGCTGTTAATGTACTGTCATTAATTTTTAAAACTCTTGGTCCAACAGTATTACGAAGATATACTTTAGTAGAAGGAGCAAATCCATGTGTCTCTTGTGTAGTAACAGCAATCTCTGAAGGATTTAGATTGTTAGTCGAAGCACCGTCGGCTGTGCTTACAGGAAGTGTAGAACCTTCAAAAAATTTGCCTGGTACAATAGTAGTGTAACTACCAGAAAGATCACCGCTAAAAATAGCAGGAACGTCAAGCTCAAAGAAGAATGATACTGTATCAGGAACAGAAGTTACAATAAAAGATCCTTCTGCTTGATATTGAGAAAGGCCTTGAACTGTAATAGGGTCTCCAATTGATAAACCATGAGGTATTTCAAAGGTTGCAAGAACGTTTTTACTGTTTGCAATTGCTTCAACAGAAACTAGACCATCTAGAGGAGTATCACCATTTGAACTATAAGTTGTAGGAATATTATTAACAGTCTGTAGGGTTTCCCATTTAGTTGCCTGAAGTCCGTATTCAAAGTCAGTGTCGATGAGATTTTCTGGATTCGAAACTCTCATTTTTCCTACAGGATCAAGTAAATCTTCTGAAGGAGATATATCTTGACTGTCTTCTTCGATAAAAATTTGAATTTTATCGTTTGCAGACATTGAACTAGTATCAGCCTTTAGTCCTATACCAGTTTCATCAGCATCAAAATCATAATTTGCAGAGTTATAGCCTAAATTTGGATCTGAAAAATTGTAAATAAATTCATTAGTTGTTACGTTAGTAATAATAAGAAGTCTATCCGGTGATATATTACCTGGTACTGTAATAATTGATTCAACTGGATTAAACTTGTATCTACCTGTGTATATCTTTTTTGCCATTGTGACCTCTTAATTTCTATTATCCGAGTGCTATTGCTAACGCTGCACTTAAATTTGCTGTAACCCCGTCGCCTTTGTCGCCTCTAGGAATTGTAAAATCTAATACTGCTTGTGAGTCAGTACCACTATTTATTACGTCTGCATCTGTACCAGCTGGGCTTGTGGTTACTGACCCTACTGATATCGATGCTGCTTGTCCATCAGGACCTTCTATGCCTTGACTGCCAACAAAACCAGTATCTCCTCGACTACCAGTAAACCCTTGTGATCCAGTAAAACCAGAGTCGCCTTTGCTACCAGTAAAACCAGAGTTGCCTTGGCTACCGGAAAAGCCAGTGTTTCCTTGACTACCAGTAAACCCTTGTGATCCAGTAAAACCAGAGTTGCCCCGACTGCCAACAAATCCAGTAATACCTTGACTACCAGAGAATCCGCGTGATCCAGTAAAACCAATATTGCCTTTGCTACCAGTAAAACCAGTGTCGCCTTGGTATGAACTATTTAATAAATTGCTTAATGTAAAAGTGCTCATTTTATTTTTCTATCCAATTCTTTAATTGCTTCTATTAATACTGCAATAAGACCGTTGTAATTTACTGTTTTATATCTGTCTGTTGATACCAAATTAGGTAATATATTTTCGATCTGCTGTGCCGACACACCGAGAGATTCATTTTTGGTGTCTTTCCATTTAAACTTAATACCTTCTATATTATTTATCGTATCTAATGCATGTTCAATAACAGCAAAATCAGTTTTAAGAGTTTCATCTGATAACGAGTTAAATTCAGTTGCATTTAATTGTCCAGTTGAGGGATTAAAATACAATTTCGTAGACGACACATCAAAACTGTTAGCAGTTCCGCTGGTTTGATCAGTAAATGTAATATATCTTGTAGAGTTAGTAGTTGTATCATCAGTTATAATCAAATTAGCATCAGCACCTTGCGATCCAGTAAAACCTTGACTTCCGGTAAATCCTATGTCGCCTTGTGATCCAGTAAAGCCTTGTGATCCGGTAAATCCTCTTTGTCCTACACTTGAAAACACTTGCCATGTCACGCCGTCGTATACAAAATCAACTCTAGTATCTCCTATATCAAGAATAAGATCAGATGATTGCCCTTCTATTGTAGATCCGTTTCTTGCTACTGTGAGATTGTTTAATTCCCAATTTCCTCCGTCTACTATAACAATGTAATCACCCAACGAAGGAACTTGAGGAAGTGTAATTGTAAATGACCCACTTGAAGTATCAGCTATTACACCTTCTTGATCTACAACTGTATAATTTGCAGTTTTTCTAATCCAGTCTAGTTCAGCAGCATTACCTTGTGAACCTGTAAAACCTGTAAAACCTCGAGAACCAGTAAAACCTATGTCTCCTTGTGATCCAGTAAAGCCTTGTGAACCGGTAAATCCTTGACTACCAGTAAACCCAACAGAACCAATAAAACCTCGTGAACCTGTGAATCCAGTGTCGCCTCTGCTACCAGTAAAACCAGCGTCGCCTTTGCTGCCGACGAAACCAGTGTCGCCTTGTGATCCAGTAAAGCCTTGTGAACCGGTA
>Ga0209953_1000448_pt1 | contig 14625 bp, 22 predicted proteins | sample SalPonred_H2O_MG_FD_185713 | JGI IMG/M metagenome (GOLD analysis project Ga0209953, IMG submission 185713) | Salt pond water microbial communities from South San Francisco under conditions of wetland restoration - Salt Pond MetaG... | ecosystem: Environmental > Aquatic > Non-marine Saline and... | reverse complement strand
CTGGTGTCCCGGGTGTCCCGTCCTTGCCGCGGGGGTGCGCGCGGTGCGCGTGGTGGGCGGTGTTCGTGCGTGGTGGCGGGTGTGCGCGTGTGCGCGTGTGCCGGGGTTTTCCCGGGGTTACCGGGGTTACCGGGGGCGCGTGCGTGTGGTGGTCACTTTCTGGTGGTCACGTTGTGCGGTTCGGGATGCGTGCTCGCGTGCGCGATCTGGCTCGCGTGCCCGGGGTGCCCGGGGTGCCCGGGGTGCCCGGGGAACCGAGGGGATCGAGGCCAGCTCGCCGGTGGCCAGTTCGCGGGTGCGTATGTCGGGGGTATGCCCGGTGCCCGGTGGGATATGTCAGATCTGATCCGATTTGAGCTGGTCCGATCCGTGCGTGTCGCGGGGTTGGCCGTGGTGGACCGGGCATACCTGGCACACCGGCACTGTGCACCGGGAACGGGGACCACCTGGCCCCGGTGGGCGGGATGGGCGTGGGCGGCTGGATCGTGCGGGGGCTGGGATGTGGCCCAGGCGCCCCGGGTGTGCCAAGAGGGCACGCCGATCGCGGCCGGGTGGCGAAAAAAAACGGCGACACCCCCCACCACCGCGCCACTGACACAGGTCGGTTAGTGCCCATCCATGATCAGACGCCCCCAACCTGCCCCGTCCACCTGCCCCAGCTGCGCCACCGACGTGCTCGCCGCGATCACCGATGAACGCGCAGGGCGCGCCATCGCGATCCTCACCAGCGCCGGCGAACACCTCGCCAAGCGCCAACCGATCCCCGACGAGCTGTACTGGCAAGCGATGAACCTGGCCCTAGAGTTCCCCGGCTGGGGCCAGGCCGCCGACAGCGAACTGGCCATCGACCCCGCCAGCGACACCCTCATCGTTACCACCCGCAGCGTGGACCTGGCCGCCGCCGCACTGTTCGCCGGCCTGACCCACGACCTCGAACACCTGCGCACCCGCGCCGAGGTGCGCTCCCTATCCACCCGCGCGCGCACCTACACCCACACCCAATGGGACCGCGACGCCACCCAAATCGCCCTAGCCGCCCACGCCATGCCCACCCACCACACCACCTTGCTGCTCAACCTCGCCCCCACCCCCATCGCCGAACACCGCCGCGACGCCGGCACACAAACCCCCAGCGCCTGGATCACCCACACCCTGCGCACCATCGGCGCCGAACCAGCCGTCATGGGCCTGATGGGACACCTGCACTAACCACCGGCAGCCCGTAGCCGCACGCACCCACGCCCCGACCGCAGGAGAACACCCCATGAAAAAACCCACCGCCGCCTTCATCGCCGCCGGCTGGAGCGCGCTGGCCATCTTCGCCGCCACCTACCTGGTGGCCCTGGCGCGCATGAACGTCCCCGACACCGAACTCTACTTCTACCTCACCGTGTTCCTATTCGCCCTGTTCGGCGTCATCGCCGTAGTCAAAAGCGTGCGCGACAAAGAAGAAGGCATCCCCGTCACCGGCGCCTTCTACGGACTGTCCTGGGTCGCCGCGCTACTACCGATCACCATGATCGGGGTGTACCTGCTGGCCATCAGCACCTTGAACGAACTGCAACGCGGACTACTGTTCTTAACCTTCATCGCCGCCATCTTCGCCGCCATCGTCGTCCAAAAAAACACCCGCGACCTGGCCGAATACAACGCCACCCAGCACCGCGACAATCCTCAGCTCGAAAACCAGCACCCATGAGCAAGACCATCGCCGCCGTCGTAGCCGCCGTCGCCCTCACCCTCACCCTTTCCCCCGGTGCGCAGGCAGCGACCCCCCGCCTGAGCACCACCACTGGCCTGGATAACTACCTAGCCGGCATCGACGTCACCCCCGGCGCCCAGAAACTTCTCGCCCAGATGGACAACACCCTCACCGCCGCGCGCGAGAACTCCGCCGGCACCTACCGATCCATCACCCGCTACCACGTCAACGCCAGCGAGGCGATCGCCGAAGGGGCACGCGGAGTCATGGTGCACCGCCTGACCGAAGCCCACGACTCCTTCGCCAACACCTACCTCGACCTCACCGACGCCGGGGGAGTTGGTGTGCCTGCAGCCCTTCCCGACCGTGCCCGTCGGCATTTGGGGCGATGAGAGCGGCGAGCGGCTCCGTTCCACGTACTTCGACGTCTGGCCCGGCATTTGGGTGCACGGCGACCGTTCGGTGCGCAGCGAGTACGGGGGTGTGGCGATTCTGGGCCGATCGGATGCCACCCTCAACGTCGGCGGGGTTCGCATCGGCACCGCGGAGATCTACGCGGCCCTCTCGGATCACCCGGCCGTCGTCGATGCGCTGGCCTTCGGTCAGGAGTGGGATGGCGATACCCGCATCGTGCTGCTCGTGGTGGTTGCGCCGGGGGCGGTGCTTGATGACGAGACTCAGAAGTCGATCCGTGCGGCGATCCGGGCCGCGTGCTCACCGCGGCACGTGCCGTCGGTGATCGTTGAGGTTCCCGACGTGCCCCGCACCCAGACGGGCAAGATCTCCGAGATCGCTGTGCGCGAGGCTGTTCACGGACGGGAGGTGAAGGGCCTCGGTGCGCTGGCGAATCCCGACGTTCTCGACGTGATTGTGGCGGCGGTTCCCCGGTAGCGCCGCCCATCGGGCGCCGTGGACCGGTACCCTCCAAATAAAATCATTCGAACTGGAGGGAACACGTGGGTATCTCCCGCAGAAGTCTGGTCAAGGCGGTCGGGCTGGGTGCTGGAGCTGTGGCCACGACCGTCGCTGTTCCGGGTGCCCTCCCAGCGGCTACGGCGTCGTCGCTTGCCGTGAGCGCCCGACCGGCTACTTCGCTTCGAGCGACCCCTTACCGGGTCGGGCAGTGGCTCCCCTCGGACCAACGCGTCCTCAACAACTGGCTTGCCGCCCTCATCAAGACGGTCGATGAATCACCACAACCGCTTCGTCCTGTCGTCCAGGAGTTGAAGGAACTCATCGAGTCCGATCCGCAGATCTATATGTACTTCCATCAGATGTTCGAGGAACTTCCCGACTCGGCCACGTACGAGCGCACGCCGACGGGTAGCCCGCAGGTCCGCGACTACCGTCAGATGCTGCAACTGATCAATCACGTTCTAGGCACCGCGCCGAGCTTCAACGAGACCGGCTTGGTGGGATTTCCGATCAACGCGATCCTCGACTGGCCCATGGGAACGACAGCCGGCACCAACGCCTTTCTGGACGAGCGCGTGAACGAGCGCTTCAAAGCCATCCTCAATGAGTGGGGGAGGTTCCTTAAATCCCCCGCATCTCGATACGTCCTCAACGATGACCCCCGTCATGGTTGGTTCGGCAGGAATGCAAAGAAGGCGATGCCCGGCTTCGCCTCGACCTTTGAATGTGAACCGGCACAGCCGTTCTACGGGTTCACCTCGTGGGACGACTTCTTCACTAGGACCTTCCGCCCCGGTCAGCGACCGGTCGCCAGCCAAGGGGATGACGACGTGATCTGCAACGCGTGTGAGTCGGCCCCCTACCGAATCGCAAAGGATGTCCGCCGCGTGGACACGTTCTGGCTTAAGGGCCAGCCGTACTCCTTGCGACACATCTTCGGCGACGACCCCGTCAACGAACAGTTCGTGGGCGGCACGGTGTATCAGGCCTTCCTCAGTGCGTTGAGCTATCACCGTTGGCATTCGCCGGTCACTGGCACCATCGTGTCTACACGCGTCATCGACGGCAGTTACTACGCCCAGTCGCCGGCAGTCGGCTTCGATCCGGCCAGTCCCAACGAATCTCAGGGATACATCACCGAGGTTGCGACTAGGGGGGTCATCCTCATCGAGGCGGACAATCCAAAGATCGGCTTGATGGGGTTCGTGTCCGTCGGGATGGCTGAAGTGTCAACGAGTGAGATCACCGTGGAGCCGGGCCAGCGCGTTACCAAAGGGGAACAACTCGGAATGTTCCACTTCGGCGGGTCGACCCACCTATTGGTATTCCGGCCCGGCGTCAGGCTCAATTTCGATCTCGACGGGCAGGAGCCGGGACTGGATGCCTCGAACATCCTCGTCAATGCGCGCATCGCCACCGTCCGCTAGGAGGGGTGAACGTGGGATACGACATCGAAGTGGTCCTGCGGCATCGCGCACCGTGACGGGCAAGCTCGCGGAACTGGCGGTGACCGACATCGTCAATGGCGATCCCGTTCACAACACGAGTGGTCTTCCAGATGCGACCGCTCTGCGGCCTTTCGATGTGTGGGTCGCTACTTCGCTCAGCGACTCGGATGGGCAGTAGTTCCTCGGGTAAGGAGTTCTGGCTCGAGCATGATCGTGCTGTCGGCAACCTCCTTGCCGTCCATGCGATCGAAAAGTCGTTGCGCAGCCATCGCACCCATCTCCGTCAGCGGCTGCGCGATGGTGGTAAGGCTCAGCGTGCGCAAAGCACCGAGAGCCACGCCGTCGTAGCCGATGATGGACACGTCATCGGGAACCGAGAGTTTAAATTCCTGGCAGGCCGCCATGACGCCGATCGCAGAGATGTCGTTGCTGGCAAAGATCGCGGTGGGAGCGGGCCCATCGGCAAGCAGCGAACGCGCGGCCTCGAGTCCGCCGAGGTTTGTGAGATCGGCTTCGGCGATGCGGATTCGATCGGCGAGTCCGGCTTTCTCCATCTCCTGCCTGTAGATCCGCTCGCGGACTACGGCCGGCTCTAGGGTGCCCCCGGACACGTGGGCGATGTCCTCGTGGCCGAGGTCGAACAGGTGCTCCATGGCCATCCGTGCACCGGCTTCGTCGTCGCTCACGACGGCGTCGATGCCCGGTCCCGCAATCTCCCGCAAGGTCAAGACGACGGTGGGAACTTCCGCGGCGAGGGCTCGAACTGTTTCGGCCGGCAATCGGTGCGAAATCAGCATGAGACCTTCCACTTGAAACTCGAGCAACTTCGCCAACTCGGTGCTCTCCACCGCTGGGTCGCGTTCGCCCGACACCAGCATGGTGTTGTAGTTGCGGGACCGAATCACCGCGTGCGCACCGCTGAGCATCTGGGGAAAAATCGGATTGTCCAACTCGGCCATGTTGACGCCGATCGTGCGACTTCTACGGTCGGCGAGGCTCCGTGCCGTCGCATTAGGCCGGTAGCCGAGTTCCTCCGCAGCCTTCTCGATGGCGGTGCGGCTAGCACTACTGACTTTCGGTGAGCCCCGCATTGCCAGCGAGACCAGAGACTTCGACACCCCGGCACGAGCCGCAACATCGTGGATTGTTGGTCGCCGCTCACTCATCGCTGACGTCCCTAACGAGAATTCTTTGGCCGGTGGCAACCGCGCGCTCGCAGGCGATCGCCGCACGGAGCGCATCAAGTGCTGCGCTGGGTGGGCACGGGTTCGGTGCTCCCGCGATGACGTCGACGAACGCAGTGGTCTCTGCACGGAATGCTTCGCGGAAGCGATCGATGAAGCCGGAGTAGACATCGTTGTCGATGCCCACATCGGCGCCGTCGAGAGTGAGTAGCGGGGTCCGGGAAGTTATCCCGGCGCTAAGGGAATCCTGCGAACCGAATACCTCGAGTCGAACATCGTGGCCGCGGGCGTCGTGACGGGTACCAGTGATCGATATCGGCACACCGGCAGCGCCATCAACAACACCTACATCTGCCACCGCGACACCGACGGATCCAACACCGCCTGCCGTGTCGTAACCAACAACACCTGGCACGAGTTCCCGCTCGGGCCAGAAGGCGCCGGGATGGCCGGGCTCGGCACATGGGCGATGTCGATGTTCGCTATCCCCGATCGCCTCAGTGAACTACGCCAGACCTACCGCGACCCGGCCGTGAGAGTGCGACGCGACGCCGACACCGCCATCACCGAAACCACCTACCCCACCGGCGACCACGTCATCTCCCGCGCCAGCGTGCACACCACCAAGCGCGGGAACGTGGTGCTGCGCACCAGCACCACCTTCAACGACACACTCATGAGCGAAGCCAAGCAAGTGATACCGCGATCGCCGATCAAGAAACTGCCCCTGCCCACGATCGCTGACCCCTACACGGGCTAACTCGACACCCGCCCCCGCCGTCCGCGACCACCATTTCCTGTCCCGACGGTCCGATACCTCACGCCAGCGCAACCCCGCGCCCCCGCCACAGGAGAACCCCGTCATGGCTCGCAGCACCCACACCATCACCATCACCGGACCCCACGCCCACGCACGGGTGGTCGACTTCGCGCACCTCGGCGCACAACTCGCCGCCCACGAACGCACCCTCAACGTCGAGGATGTAGAGGGTGTGGACCACACAGACCTCACCGCGCGCCAAGCAGTCGGGATATGCGTCTTCGGTGTCGTGGTGGACCCCTACGGACTCAACATCCACGGCGAAGCGATCATTCCCCCCGGCCTGGACCGCGACCACCCCACCATCACCCAGTACTGCGAACCAGGCCCGGACTACGAGCAGCCGTGCACCCACGACGGCGGACTCAACCGTTTCAGCGTGCACGCCCCCACCACCACCGAGGTCGTCATCGACACTCAACGCATCACCGGTGATCCCTTACTGACGGTGCAGTGGACATGGTTGGCGGCGCTGAACTACCTGTACCCCGACCTGCGCATCACCGCCAGCGAATACTCCACCGGAGGGTCCAGCGTGCAGCACATGTTGATCCCCTACGAGCAGTTCGACGACTACGGGCAGTTCCACACCAACCACGCCAGCGACGACGCCAGCGATCACGCCACCAACCACGCCATCGATCAACTCATCGGGCCGGGGATGATCTGGCGATCCGAGCACACCAGCGTGGGATCCTGGCAGACCACGAGCTACACCAACATCGACCTCGCCGGCGCTGCGGGCAGCGTCCTGGCAGCCAGCGGGGCAGCCGGATACGTCACCAACGACCGCTACCAGGCCACCAGCGAGCAGCTGCCAACCCTGCGGGCACACGTGCCCGTGGCCACCGTCACCACCAACGCCCGCTACCGCACCGCATTCCCCAACACGCCCCAGCGCGAACACCACGACTACTGCGACTAGCGCCCCAGCGCGGGCACGAAACTGCGGACTTGACGACGGCCGTGGCGGTGGTGGTGTGTGCACATAAGCAACCACCACCACACGCGAAGGCCACCCGCCATGAGTCACCCACCCACGCGCTACGAAGTCCAGATGTACCGGCACATCGAGATCATCGCCCGCGCCCTGCACAACATCGACCAGAAAATCCCCAACCCCACCGCCCCCGCGCCAGAAGCCACGCCCGCGTCGGCGGCCGGGGACGCGGTCGTGGAGTTGCGTTTCGCCGTGCGTGATCGTCACGCCCTGCACCAGGCCTACACCCAGCTGCTGGCTGACGGCGCCGACGCACCGGCTATCGACGATCTCACCGACGGTCAACTCATCGCCGAAGTGCTGCTGCACTCCAACCCGGCTATCGCGGCCTACCTGGACTACGGCATCGAAATGACCAGCGACAACTCCCGCTAACACCCACCGCGCCGCCGAACGGACACCACCACCATGAGCGCAGCACTGCACGCAGCGATCGAACGCACCTACCAAATCCGTGGGCACGCAGGTGTGTGCGAATACGTGCGCACCCACCACCCCCACATTTCCTTCTTCTACTGCACCCGGTGCGGGGCCGACAGCCCCACCATCGCCCGCACCTGCCTGGTGTGCGGCGACGCGGTCACCACACCCGAGGACTGCACCCACCCCGACTTCGATGACTGCGGGCGCACCTGCCACTGCCTGCAATGCGTGGAATGCGGGATCACACTGGATACCCCGGACACCCCGGACACCGATGACAACACCAACAACGAGCAGGGGATCTGAGATGGGTTTCTTCTCCGCCGACTGTGTGCACTGCGCCCACCCGCTGCTGAGCACCTACGCCAGCAACGAGATCAACGCGTGGATGATGCACGCGGTCGCGATCACCGCCAATGGTTCGGTGTTGGTGGGTCAGTACGACGGGTACGGCAGCATCGGTGAGACCCAAGTGCCTGACTTCCCGCGCGCGACCTGCTGGCACTACGAATGCTGGCAGCGCGCCGGGTCGCCGGCCGAGTACCGCGGCCCCAGCACCCTCAGCGCCGACCAAGGGTTCTTCTTCGACACCGAACACGACGTCACCGCCGATGAGGCCTTCGATGCAGGCGGCACCTGACCGCCGGGGGAGTAACTCGGGGACTGGATCGGGCAGCGGATGGGGGCGAGAAAAAAAAGTTCCCCCATCGGCGGAACCGGCACCAGCCCCGCCCCGTCGGACTGTGTTCGCCCCCCACAGGTGCGAGCACCGAGCACACCGCGCTTGCCCCACCGGCAGGTGCGTGCGTATCGGTCCGATACCGCCAGGTTGCGTGCCACCCACGGTGCGCCCCGTGACCAGGCGGACCACCTGACAGTAAGGAACAACCCATGAACAACCCGACCCCCCGACCCCGCGATGCGCGCGCCCGCTCCCGGTGGACCGCCGGTTTCGGTGTGGCCGCCGCGGCGCTGATGACCACCACGGTGGCCTTGATCGCACCCCCGGCCGCCGGTGACGTGTTGGCCGACATCGCCGCCGGCCGGCCGTTCACCACCACCCCCGCCGGTGCCGCGCAAAGCAGCAACGGCGTGTCAGCTGGTGCGATCGATGTGCGCACCACCGACGAGATCACCATCACCCCCAAGCCCGGGTTCTGCCGGCTGGATCTGCGCGAAGTGGACGTGGCGCGCAGCATCACCCCCGGCCCCGGCGGCAGCTGGACGCTGCGCGACTGGGACTACCGCTACGTCAACTACAGCGCCAACGAGATCACCGCGCACCGCTGCGACGGCAGCGGCAGCGACACCGGCAGCCTTTTTGTCGTGGGTCCGGTGCAGATCTGGGTGGAGGCGGCGACTCCCTGGGAGCCGTACTCCACCAGCAACGTGATCGTCCCCGAATCAATCGAGGACGACCGTGACGGGGTCGACATGGTGGAACAAGAAACCCGCATCGTCACCACCATCGACATCGACGCCAACGGGCGCGACTACCAGTGGTACCTGACCCGCAACGGCCAGCGCGCCAACGCTCCGGTGCTGGAGTACTACAGCGGTGTGTACGGCGAGGAAATCCAAATCCAGCACACCCGCGCCGACACCGCCCATACGTGGGCGGTGAACGTGGACATCGACGGTCGCACCTACACCCAGCCCATCGACCTGCCCTACCGCTACGCACCCAGGTCGGGAAACCGCCAGTGGGAGCGCTGCGAGACCTACCGCTACTACTACGACCCCACCGGTCAACCCCGCGCAGCCCGCGGAATCACCCGCGACATCGACACGATCTTGGCGACACTGACCGAAGCCACCAACGCCACCTTCACCCCCACCAGTAACCGCGAGGACGCCAACCTCGTCATCGAATGGGTCAAGGCCGACACCTGGACCCTGCCCGATGTGTACGTGGTGGCCAACACCTACAACGGTGGGGCGGCAGGGCCGGTCAGTTCCATCACGCTGTTCGAAGGTGAGGACCCTTGGTGGAAGAAGCCAGGCTTCGGCGTCACGACCACCTCGGTTAAGCGCGGCACCATCATTGCGCGGACGCTGACCTACGCCGCCGGTATGCACTGGGTGGACGGCGTGGACTCGTTGATGGAACAAGACCTGTACGCCTCGGCTGGGTTCTTCACCGACAACGACCTGCGCGGCCTGCAGGCGCTGTACCCGGCGCGCGACTGCCAGTACCTCAACTAGCTCAATCCACCTTCGCCGGTGACCACCTACCCGCAACGCTGGTGGTCACCGGCGAAAAGTGGGGGGTTGGCAAAGAACAGGCCACTGCCACGGTGCAGGTACAAGCAACCCCCGCACCGAAAGGGCACGCCATGACCGACACCCCCAAGAACCCCAGCATCGAAGACGCCGCGATCAGTGCACCGGCGCGCGTTGCCACACTGATCGAGCAGTACCAGCGCACGCACCGAGCCGATGAGGACAGCAGCGATCTGTCCGTGCTCGCGGACCTGGTCGCGGACATCTTGCATTACGCCAACGCCCACACCATCGACGCTGATCGGGTGTTCGCGTTGGCCCGCGAGCACTACGAAGCCGAATACTTCGACCGCACCCGGCCCATCTGGGCGTAGAGCGCGCCGGCACCCAGGAGAACCGATGCGTACCTACACCGTCACCGTGGCCAACACCTTTGATGCGCACTCACCCCAGGACGCGCTTCAGCAAATGACGTCCTGGATCGCCGACTATGCCTATCGCGCTGGATACCGCGTCACCTGCGAGGACACCGGCGAATCGGTGTTCCTCGATGCCGAAGAAAACCTCTAGCCCACCGACCACGCGTCAGCGGTGCGCACCTGTCACACCCCGCAACCACCATCACCACAGACCACCCAGCACACCACCACTCACCACACCAAGGGGAAATCGATGAAGTGCCCCACCTGCCAGTCCACCAACCCGTTCCTCACCTACGAAGTGATCGGCGAGAAAATCTGGATCGACCCCACCGACCCCGACCACATCACCGACTCCAAAGGCGACAGCCTCGAAGCAGTCCCCGACATGCCCTACGTGTGCGCTCAGTGCGGCAGCGCCGTCAACGGCCCGGGTGCCGGTTCCCCCGCACCCGAGGTGATCGCCAAACCCGCCCCGGCCTACTTCGCCGACATCGCCTTTTGGATCGACCAGTACAGCCAGTTCGGTGAACCAGCACTCAACGAAGAAATCCGCACCGCACTGACCAAACTCCAGGACGCGGCATGAAATGCCTGAACCCGGCCTGCTCGTCTGTGTCCGCGCACGAAGTCAACGTCTCGGTGAACATGTCCGAGACCAGCCCCGGCGATGAGGTGTCCTACACCGGCTGGACCGAGTACGGCGACCCCAGCGCCTTGATCGCCACCGCCTGCTACGGCGACGAGGACTCCTGCCAGAGCACCACCTACCTGCCGAACTGGCGCGAGGTGGTGCTGGCAGCGGTGGGGCCGCCGCAATGACCGCCACCGCGTCATCTCCTACAGTGGCAACCGCTCGTCAATAACCAGGGGGACGTTCATGACACGCACACCCACGCGCACACCCGCCACCATCGTGCGGGTCGCCACCGCCACGCTGGCCTCACTCGCACTCGCGGTCACCGTGCTGATCGCGCCGCCCGCGGCCGCCGATGTCGGCGACAACGCCGCGCAGGTGCTCACCCAGCTCGATGTGCAAAAGAAGAACTCCTCACGCGGATACAAGCGCAGCAAGTTCGGCTCCGGGTGGGGCAACAGCAACAACGACCCGTGTGACACCCGCAGCGACATCCTCAAACGCGACCTGTCGCGCTACACCGTGCCCCCGCGTGATCTGCACGAGTGCATGGTGCTGTCCGGTGTGTTGGAGATCGATCCGTACACCGGCGACGAGATCGTGTACGAACGCGGTGGCGCCTCAGAAATAGACATCGATCACGTCGTAGCTTTGTCCAATAGTTGGGGCCTGGGCGCGAAGTCGTGGAGCAAAAAGAAGCGCCGCGCGTTCGCCAACGACCCGCTGAACCTGCTGGCCGTGGACGCGGGAGCGAATAGATCCAAAGGCGATAAAGACGCCAGCAAATATCTCCCTAGCAACACCAGTTTCCAATGCGACTACGTCGCCCGGCAGATAGCGGTGAAAGACAAATACGACCTCGCCGTCACGCGCGCGGAAAAACGCGCCATGACTCAGGTGCTCGACACCTGCCCCAAGGAAAAGATCCCCGGACCCGGTTCACCTAACCCCACCGCCGGCGGCAACGACGGGGGGACATCCAGCGGTGACCCGACCGCCACTCCCGGCGCCGGCAGCGATGCCACGTACTACGCCACCTGCAGCGATGCTCGGGAGGCTGGGGTGACGCCCATCGTGGAAGGCACACCGCTGTACGACGCCAACACCCACCTCGACCGCGACAAAGACGGCCGGGCCTGCGAATAACCCGCACGCGAACAACGCCGCGGCCCACAGTTGCGGGCTTGACGTTGTTCGCAGCCGTGATGGTGTTCCCGCATCGACACCACGATGCAAAGGAGCACACGCCATGGGCTGGTACGCCGACTCGGAATACTCATTGACGTTTCGCACCCGCGACGATCTCGCTCGCGCCGCCGCGCACCTGCGCGTCGCCGCCGCCGAGGTAGTCAAGCAGCGAGATGACAGCCAGCTCGTGCAATACGGGGGGATCACCACCATGGCTGGCTGGGTGGACAACGTCGATGACATCGGGCTTGTGAATGAAGCGCTCGCCGAGTTCGGTGAAGAAGGCGACGTCCATGTAATGGAACTGCCCGACGGATCAGTGACCTTCAGCGGATGGAACGGGGGAAAGGGCTACCTGGGTCCGATAGAGGAACCCCATTTCGAGCAGCGCACTGTCGCTGACGGGTCCACGTACCAGTCGTGGAACAACGGCATGGGACTCGGGCGAGCGTTGGGATACGCCCACGGCACCATGGACTGGGTCGGGGAAAACCACGAACACTGGCGCTGGCGGTTCCACGGCGACGGCACATACAGCGAACACGCAGGCACCGTGGTGTATCGCGGTGATGTCGAACCCACCGCCGAGGACACCTCGGCCGGTGAGGACGACGGTGAGGGAAAGAAGTGCGCCTCATGCAAGGGGGACATCTCCGAGTACGCAGCAGAGTTCAGGCTGTGCGTGTGGTGTTCAGGTGAGTCGGATGACTAGCGGACACGAACACGTGAGCCGGACAGCCGTGACCTGACCGGCCTGGGATCACAACGAGGCAGACGCGTACTCCCGTCGCGGTCGCATCACAGTTGCGTGGGTGGATCTCGGGGAAGGCCGCTGCGGGGACTACAACCCCGCCGATCCGACCGATGAAGCGTTGTTGCGCTGGGACGCCTACGTATTCCGCCCCAACCTTGAACAGCACGCCGCAGAGCACCTGTCGTGAATCGGCGTCGAGGCCAGCGAACTAGCCCCCGTTTTCGGGTCTTGATCTTCACCGCAGCCGTGGTGCTGTATTCCCAACAGCATCGTGAAGGAGACACACGCCATGGGCCTGGACAACTTTCCTGTCACCTATCCGTGCGTCAGCGCCGGCACAGCCGTGACCGAGCAGGTCCACGACCGCCAGCAAATCGATTGCGACGCGACCATGAGTGCCGGGGGCTGTCCGTGGAAGAACGCCAACCCGCCTGGAGGGGTCATGGTCGGGATGATGGGGACGTACTGCTGGTTACGTGGCGCGGTCTACGCCCACCTCATCGAGCAGGTGCTCGATATGGACGTCAACGAGTTGTGGGGGGACTTGACCCCCGGCCAGTGCCGCGAACTCGCCGAGGATGTGGAGCAGCGCTACCGCCACCCGCAGGCAGCGGCGGCCATCACCGCATACGCAGACGCTCAGTTCGCCGACGATCAGGCCACGCGTCAGGCGTACGTCGAGAAAACCGGGACACCCTTCCCGGTAGAGAACACCCACGAGACCAGCGAGACTCTCGCGGCGTCTGTACGCGAAAAGATCGAATACTTCGTGTGGTACTTGCGGTGGGTGGCCGATGAGGGCAACGGAATGGCAGCGTGGTCTTGATGTCGCGCGCACGCCACGACAGACTCCTCGGTACGCGACAGGGGGATGGTCGGTGATGACGAAGGACTCACAGGTGGAAGCCTGGCGCGAGAAGATGCGCCGCGATCGCGAACTGTACGACCAAGCCCACGCGTTCTTCGGGTCGTTGATCGGCGCGACCATCACCGATGTGCGCCCGGTTCCCGCCTCGCTGCGTGAGGAGTACGGCTGGGATGCGGACACCCCATCGGTGATGTTGCTGCTAGACGACGGTCGTGCGGTACTCGCCGCCAGCAACCCTGACCTCGGTGAGCCAGCGATGATCGTCGTCGATGACCGCCGCGTCCACCGCACCCATGGTGCAGATGCACCTGATGACGTCATCCCCCACGAGGGGACGTTCTCGCTGGACCTGCTGGTGCAGCTGCTCGAAGACCGTGGCATCACCGCGTGGACAGACATGACCGGCGGCGGCACCGCCACGGTGATGATGAAACCGACGTTCGCCGACCATGAGGACACCACCCGGTATGCGTGCCTGGCTGGCCCCGGCGGTTTCGACGGCCCGGCCTACACGCTGGGGTACGCCTCGCTCGCAGACTTCGCGTTCGGCGCTGATGATGACGGCGTGAGCGAACCCGGCAGAGCCACCGGGCCGATCACCTACCGGCAGTTAGCCGACCAGATCGCCGCGAAACACCGCGAGCTAGTCGAGATGATCCCTAACCCGGATTCGATCGAACGGGTGCGCCAATCCGGGACTGGACAAACACCGCAGCAGTAGTGATCTGGCGGCAGCAACCAAAGAAAGGACCCTCGATGGCTCCCATGACCAAACGTGAGCGCGCACAAACCGCCCGTGACCGCTGCGCTGACCTCGCCACCACCGCCGCAGACATCAACACCCGCATCACCGCCGCCTACTGGCACGGCCGGTTAGCGGTACTCACCGAACAAGCCGGATTCACCTCGGCGAACGTAATCGACGACAACATCACCATGGCCACCCACGAGGTGCCCGGATTCAACAAAGGAGCAGCGTGATGGCGCAAGAGTCCCTCGGTAAGCCGTGCCAGGCATGCGGCGCACCGTCGTTCGCAGCCCACT
>Ga0209953_1000447_pt1 | contig 14626 bp, 32 predicted proteins | sample SalPonred_H2O_MG_FD_185713 | JGI IMG/M metagenome (GOLD analysis project Ga0209953, IMG submission 185713) | Salt pond water microbial communities from South San Francisco under conditions of wetland restoration - Salt Pond MetaG... | ecosystem: Environmental > Aquatic > Non-marine Saline and... | reverse complement strand
TATTGAATGGCGCAGACCATACAAACTTCTTTGAGAATCGTGTAACCGAATATGAGGTTGCAGGGTTGACTGGATCATGGGAAGACGCATACGCAGCATAAGGAATAAAAAATGTCTCAAGAAATCACCCACAACTTAGAATGCGACCAGTGCAACATGACTTGTGAGTTGTCCTATATAAAAGGAGAAGAAAATTCTGAACTTCCAATCTACTGTCCATTCTGTGGATGTGATGTAGAAGTCGAAGATCAAGATTTTCATGATGATATCTTTTTAGAAGACTTTGGTGATGACAACGACGAATACTGGGACGATAGATTATAATAACCCGTGGACCTTTAATGGTAAACCCTTCACATCCGATGACATAGGCAAATTCGTAGGTTTCGTCTATGTCATCGAGTGCCCCGATGGACGCAAATATCTCGGCAGAAAATACTTCCATTCAATCCGAAAGGTAAAAGGTAAAACTCGCAGACAACGATTTGAGTCTGACTGGAAAAAATATTATGGTTCTAATGATGAAATTAAACAACTCGTCAAAGAACAGGGCGAAGATAACTTCAAACGAATCATTGTATCCATGCACACCACAAAAGGGGATTGCAATTATCAGGAAGTTAGGTTACAATTTCAAAAGGATGTTTTAGAATCCGACCAGTGGATTAATGATAATATTAATGGTAAGTGGTACAAGAAAAAAGACCACATTGTTGAAGGTAGAGTATTGAATGAAGATTACAGAATTTAAAGATATCACCAAGTTTAAGTTCCAACCTGGCGATGAAAGTACCAACGATGTCCGTATTCGCGAGTTAGAGTACCTCGCACCATATCTTCCCAAGTGGGGACTCAATGTAGAACTTGGTGTCTACAATGGGGTCACCATTTCCTGTCTCGCAACTGCACGACCAGACTTAACTTTTCACGGGTTTGATTCTTTTGAGGGTCTACCGGAAGACTGGGATATGGGACAGAAAAATGTAAAGGCATCCGCATTTGATCGCAAGGGAGAACTGCCTGATGTACCGGACAATGTTAACTTATATAAAGGATGGTTTAACGAAACCCTCGCACCTTTCCTCGATTCGACATCTGACCCCATTTCTTATCTTCACATAGACTGCGACATTTATTCCAGCACCGATTATTCACTAAACCTATTGAATGACCGCATCGTGCCCGGCACTATCATTCGTTTCGATGAGTTGTGTTGCTGGCGCACAGTCTTCAAAGAAGCATCCCCCAAAGGCAAATCCAATCGTGTAATGTACACAACTTGGAAAGAACACGAATGGAAATCGCTAAACGAATGGTTGGAAAAGTATGACCGTAAGGTGATGCCTATCTCTCGCAACTGGTTTCAAGGAGCAACAGTAGTAGTCACACAATGATTATATCGCACAAACATCAATTCATTTTTGTAAAGACGCGTAAGACCGCAGGGTCGACACTTGAAAAGTTATTATATCCATACCTTGGAGAGTTTGATATCTGTACAGGTTCAGAACGCGACAACACACCTCCACTAAACACCGATAACAAAGACGGTCATATGGGATGGAAACAAATAGAAAACTTCTATCCAAGAGAGTGGAAAGAGTATTATAAGTTTACTATTGAGAGAAACCCTTGGGACAAAGTCGTTTCATCTTATTTCTGGCACAAAATTATTAAAGAAGAACGTTTCGGTACAATGGATTTTGAAGAGTATGTTAATACATCGGGAAATATGTTACCTATAGACTGGAACAAGTATGCATTTAAAAAGAATATAATGGTTGACAATATTTGGTTGTACGAAAATATGGAAGATATGTATTCAGAACTAAATGATTTGTTTGGATTTAATATTACAGAAGGTGATTGGAAAAATACTCGACTCAAATCTGGCATTCGAAAAGTCGACACTTACAAAGAGATGCATACTAAAAACACAATTGACAAAGTATCAGAGTTATTCAAAAACGAGATTAAATATTTAGGATATAAGTATGAGTGAAACAATTGAACTATTTGTAGGATGCGCACCTAATGGTGAAGACGCAGAGTCACAGATGGTGTTAGAATATTCCGCAAGAAAGAACAGTTCGATGCCGATCAATATTCATTGGATGAAACACTCAACTGACCCTAAGTCGTTTTGGTATGGGTGGAAGTCCGAAACTTGGGCAACACCGTTCTCAGGTTTTCGTTGGGGTATTCCAGAGTTTTGTGGATTCAAAGGACAGGCAATCTATATGGACTCCGATATGATTATTCAAGGAGATCTTGCAGAACTTTGGAACGAACCTTGGAATGAAAAATCAATTATCATGGGTAAGGGTGGATGGCGTTTCTGCGTTTCAAAGTGGAACTGTGAACGCGCAAAAGGAGTCATTCCTTCAGTTGAACAAACTCGCAAAACTCCCTTTGCGCATCAACAACTATGTCAGGCACTACCCATGTATCCGCATCTCCAACAAACCTTTGACCGTCAATGGAACAACTTTGATGGTGAGAATGATAACCTTGACGATATCAAGATTTTGCACTATACTGATATGAGTACGCAGATGCACGCTAAGTATGCGTTACCGCGTTTAGAAGAGAAAGGATGGAAACATTGGTTTGACGGTGAGTTCCGCGAACATCGTCGTCAAGATGTACAAGATTTGTTTGATGAGTATTACGCCTCCGCAAAGGCGGCAGGGTACACTCCTCAACAGTATGAGTCTAAACAGTGGATTCCGTACCAGAAAGAGTCGCAGAAAGGTTATCGCGCGGCAAATGGGTTTGATGTAACTAGAGGTCAGTAGTGGATTATAAAAAAGTCGATCCAAAGTGTCTAAACGGCAAAAGTAGTCCTGCATATACTGCAAAGGGGTATTTGTTGCCTTGTTGTTGGTGTGATCAACCTAATGTAGAACCTATGTTAGAGTTGCAAGGATTTTTTGAAGATGAACTTAAAGTAGAAAATGTCGACAGAATAGAAGACATAATAATTTCAGACCAATGGGTAAGTTTCTATAGAGATTTAGATTCATTTCCTTTATGTTTGCATAGGTGCAGTAAAAATGAAATCATTAAAGAATAAAGTAAATATAGATGTTACTTATAGGTGCCCTTTGGAGTGTCCATTTTGTGATAGACAAAAATATAAAAAGTCCAAAGAAAGAATAAAAGAGTCCAGAGATTTACCTATTTCAGATTTTAAAAAGATTTTATCTTTTTTTGATAAAATTACTTTTTGCGGACAAATATCCGACCCAATTTATCATCCAAAGTTTCATAAACTAATGGAAATGTTTTCTGAAAGTAATTGTTCTTATTTAAAAATATATACAAACGGAACAAGAAAATCAAAAGAGTGGTGGGAAAAATCTTTTACAATAGATGATAGAGTCGATTGGTATTTTGCACTTGATGGGACGAATCAGGAAACCGCAAACATCTACAGAAAAAATACTAACTTTCAAGAAGTGTTTGATACAATGATTTTAGGCAAATCTCTCGGCGCATCAATTTACTGGCAGTTCATTCCATTTAAACACAATGAACATCAAATCGAAGAATACTTTGAGTTGTGCGAAAAATATGATATAATTCCCTTTATGAGAAAATCAAGTCGATGGATTCCCTATCAAGAAAAAAAATATGGGATATATCCTCCAACAAATAAAGAGTACATTAAGAAATGAAAGAACATCGTTACGGTGAGGTCCCACAGGGACAGGTATTTTTTGCTGCGTGTGATGCGAAGTATTTTAAGAAGTTCGCACCTGCATTCGTAAGTAGTATCGGAGAACACAGTAGTACTAACATTCACATTCATGTGATTAATCCAGATGATGAGGTGTTTGCACTTGCGTGTTATCTGAACTCTCGCGTGTCACAACATGTCACATATACATTCGAAGACGCAGATTTGTCACAATACACCACAGAACAACAACGCGCATTGTATGCGTCATTGCGATTCTTGGTTGCGCCATTCTTGTTGAGTCGCGCAGATGCGCTGATGATTCTTGACATTGATTGTATGGTGATGAAGAACTTTGAGTTCCCTGCGATGCCTGTAGGATACTTTCCGCGCGAACCTTTGGAAGGTACCGTCGGATGGGAGGCAGAAGGAACCAAGTGCGCCGCAGGATGTGTGTTTTTACATCGGTCTGCAATGAATGTTTGTAATGCAATTTCAGAAACTCTCGCAGGGTTAGACCTCAGATGGTTCAATGACCAGATCGCACTTAACCATGCAATGACTCAAGTGCCAAAAGAGTTTGTCCACAAATTCGACGGAGAGTTTATGGACTGGGAGTTTAAAGAGGGTACCGCAATCTGGACAGGCAAGGGTCCTCGTAAATACGACAATGAAACCTATGTCGCGAAACAACACGAGTATCACGACAAGATTATGAATGTCACAGAGGACAAAGTAATTCTTGCGCCGCGTCTTGATATCCCATTTAAGAAGTTTGATTTTGTTCGTGCAGGTTCTGTCAACGAACCCATCCGCAAACACTGGCAAAACTTCATCGATAAAAAAAGAGATGAGGGATACTACAGAATTACATCGCCTCGTTGGATGTTTAATGCAAAGATTGAAAAGTATTTTCCGAATGCACAGTTCCTTGTTCCTCATGTCGAACAACATAATTGGGGTGGAGGTCATCGCACATTCTTCTATATGCAAACTGTATTTCCGTGGTTGTTTACTGTCGATCCACTAGGATGGGCAGGAGGCGCACAATACATCGCATCATTTGACCCTGAGATGGAATACACGGATGATGCGTTTGAAATGATGCAAAGACAACTCGGCGGTGGTAAGTTTGCGCACCTACAAACAGACAATATTCCAAAGTGGGTGACAGAAGACAATTACATTTTGGTTCCATTACAGTTACCCCACGACGAGACGATTAAGTATCACTCCGACTTTTCAGTTGAACATTTCGTACAAAAACTTTGCGAGATGGCAGAACGCGTCCGTGGAATGCGAGTCGTCTTTAAGGGACATCCCGTAAATCTCAAGTCTATGGAACCCCTCAAAGAGATTATTAATGTACACGATAATGTACAATATGTGGATAATGTAAACTTTAATGCACTTGTAGAGAACTGTAGTGCAATGTTTGTGCTTAACGGCGGATCCGGACAAGAGGCGATGTTACACGAAAAACCTGTTGCGTGTTTTGCGCGATGTGACTATGCGCCTGCAGTGGTTGAGGGAGACATTGAAAATCCAGAACAGTGTTTGGATGAACTCGCAAATTATGATGTTGAGATGTACAAACGGTGGTATGATTGGTATATTAATCAGATTTGTATTGATGTCACAAAATAATTGTGCGGTGCAATATAAATAGATTAAACCCATCTGATAGAAGGAGGTTCGCCGTGTTCCCATATACTGATGAAGAATATGATTGGTTCTTTGGTCCTCAGAACTAAAAGTTATATACATATAACAAAATAATCTATAAAAAGTATTGACCTCTCTGTGGGACTGTGTATAATAGTAAATATAGTCCTTAGAGAGGTTTTCTTATGATAGTTCCGGTTTTTAAATTCAATGCCCATTTCACTAGAGGTCTAATGAAAGGCATGGTCATGGAACAAACCATGACATTCGCAGGTGAGGCAGAAGCATACGATTGGTGTGTTCGCGTCAACGAAAACGAACGCAATGGTCATTGCGACTATTGGGTTGCAGATTTTGAACAAGATGGTTTCAAGGAGATCGGAGTATGATTACTCAATTGTACGAGGTGCATAATCTGGGAGACCAGATGCCTCGAATTGGATGTGGGTCGCGCATCATCCGCGCGCGTGTCGGTCGTAAATGGGTTAGAGTGACAGATAACCATCCGGTACCTGAGTGTCGTTCTAGACAGCGCATTCATATTCGCACTTGGAATAAAATTAAAAAGACCCTGATCGAAGATCTAGGGGACATCAAACTATGAGTGAGATCGAAGTGAGAGAAGAAGTTCACGAGCAGTTCAAAGATTCGCAAATGTCCAAGGCAGGGCGTTTGGCGATGGAACTCGCGCAAGAAAAGAAACGACTCTCGCAAGAACTCGCAGAACTCCAACAAGAAGCAGAAGACCTCCGTCCCACTACACCTACTGGCACGGCAGATTACTACGCAAAGTGGGGCGCAACAATTCTTGCAATCCTTGGTATCTTTTTGATTCAATCGGAACTTGAACTCGCAGGTAAGATTAGTTACTTTGCATCAACCTGTTTGTGGGTTTATGTGGGTTCAGTCTGGAACGACAGGGCAATCCTGTTAGGTGGCGCAATCACTGCGACTGCCACTGCGATGAATCTTATGAAGTATCTAGTCTAAGTGATTGATTTCACTACTCAAAAAACTTTCAAAAAAATCAAAAAAAGTATTGCAATCATCCCTCACTATGTTATTCTATACATGTTGATTGAGAAGAGAGATTGATTATGAACTTGAACGATATGATGAAACTTGCAGAACGCGGTCACGAATTTATTCGTTACATGAAAGACTTCTACTGTTTAGATGCTGACGGTATTTACGCTGAAGAGTTTCAGTTTACTGAAGAAGAGATTGTTGACGGTATCAACGTATACCTCAAGAATGAACTAGCAAAAAAAGACATCATGAAGTACGGTGCAGACACCGTTGACCGTGAATGTGTTCGTGATATTATTTTGACAATGCGAGGAGAGGCATAATGACTTTATTGCAATACATTGAATCTTTGAATGCGAAGGCTGACCTGATGATGGAACAAGAACCTGGCCTGTGGATGAGTAAGTACACTGATGACATGTCTCATTGGGCAGATATGGGTGTCTACACTGTAGAAGACTTCAAGCGGTACGAGTTGATCGCAGGTATCAGTGATGCGTCTAAGGACTTGTACGGTTGTCGTATGCGTCTCGCGTGGGACGAAATGGACATTGAAGACTTGGAACAGACTTACGAAAACATCTGTGATCAACTCCGTCTTCAGTACGAGATGGAGAAAGAGTGGGAACGTGAGCAGGAGGAAGAAAAGCGGATTAATGCTCAGGGTCTTCAACCTGACTGTGAACCACTTCCTTATGAAGAGTATGCTTATTTGGAGACAGCATAATGAGAGTTGATAATCAAGAGATTCTGAACACGCTGAAAGATGCGGCGCAGTTTTTGGATTCTTCTGAAATCGCACAGACCAATGTGGGTATCAGTGCATATGGTAAGGCATTGCGCATCCAACGATTGATTAATGCGATTGAAGCAGAGATCGATGAGGAGAATCGTTTCATCGATTTGATGGCAGAAAGGTTTGACACGGTGGAGTATTAAATGTTAAACTTTGTAATAGGAATACTTGTAGGAGTTCTCTTTCGAGAAGAGATTATACAATTGACCAATATGATGATTGATAGGTTACAGACACTATGAAACGGTTACTAATAGGTTTGAGTGCGGTTGCAGTACTCTCTGGGTGTTCGTCAATGCAGATGGACGACAATGACGAAGGGATTATGGAACGCCCTCCAGAGGTGGTTGATACGCCGCCTAAGGAAGATGTTGTTGTAGGCAACAAAACAGTCCCTAACTGGTTTTTAAATATGCCGGAAGATAGTGAGGTACGCATCTATGGTGTAGGTACTGGATTGTCTGATGATATGCAGTTCGCACTAGAAAAGGCAGTCCACGCAGCAAAGGTCAATCTTGCAGATAAACTTGCGTCAAAGTCATCCGCAGAAGTCAAGGCATTCATTTCCGACAATGGAAAAGGCGGACAAGGTGTCACCACACGAAAGACCACGAAGGTGTCGAAGTCTGGGTTTGAAAACATTGATGTCTCACGATATGTCATTGAACATCAATTTATTACTGACGAACGCAGATACTTCCGCGCGTATGTGCAGTTGAGTATTGATCCAACTGATCGATATCACGGAGGCGACATCGTCAATACCTATGACCCACAAGATGAGGTCATCGCGAACGAGGCAATGGAAAACTTCTAATGTTTAACTCAATAGGTTGGTTACTTTTAGGTCTGACTTGGTGGTGGATGTTTGAACATGTTTGGGGAACTGAGATATCTTGCAAAGACCGAGAAGAGGTGATTGCAGAGAGTTGTCCAACTCTACCAGAAGACAGATACATAGTAACAACCTTTGAGAAAAACTTGTGTAAGACAGACACAAATGAAACTGTTGTCTGGAAGACAGTAGAGAAAGTCAAGGTTGATGTTGAAAATTAATGTCCTCGTAGTTCAGCTGGATAGAACAACTGCCTTCTAAGCAGTCGGTCGCAGGTTCGAGTCCTGCCGAGGACGCCAATTATGGGTGATGTAGTATGTTTATAAGACTTGGTAGATATTCAAACGAAGAAGATTCTGAAGACTTCGAAAGAGAAGAAAATATCGTAATTCATAACTACGACACTTGGAATATGGATCATACTCTTGCATTGATTATTGTTCCGATGTTAAAACAACTCAAAGACACCAAACACGGCGCACCCAATGTCGACAGTGTAGATGTTCCATTATTCCTTAAACCCACTCAGTTAGAAACCTCTAGGTATAAAGAAGACGGCACAACCGATAAGAACTTCTTTAAAAGATGGGATTGGGTCATGGATGAAATGATCTGGGCATTCGAACAAATTGTTGATGATGACAATGAAGGTCAGTTCTACGATCATTCTGAAGTAGGTGAAAACGACGATTTCGAAACTTCAGTAAGAAAACTTAAGGTAGATCGCGAGGGTTTGGAGTCGCATAATAAGAGAATAAATAACGGGTTGCGATTGTTTGGAAAGTATTACAGGAGTCTTTGGGACTGATGGCACAACAATTATTAGAATTAAAACTAAAACTTCAAAAAGCATGGTTAAAACTCCTCAAGGCAGAGGCGAAACATAAACAAGATAAAATCGCAAAATGGGAAAAACGAGTTATCGAATTAGAATTGGAAATTAACAAGGAAAGAAAATGAAAGACGGCGTATGCGTCCCTGATGTAACATTTAAAGTAAGAGTACGGGACGAATCTATCGGTGGTGACAATCCTTTTAAGTGGCAAGACTTCACCACACAAGACTATTTTGCAGGTAAACGAGTATTAGTATTCTCATTGCCTGGCGCATTTACTCCTACCTGTTCGACATATCAGGTGCCTGGGTTTGAGGAAAAATACTGGGAGATTCGCAAGGAACTTGGAATCGATGAAATCTATGTCATTTCTGTCAATGACACATTTGTGATGCGCAAGTGGATGATTGATCAAAAGGTCAAGAACCTAAACTTCATTCCCGACGGTAACGGTGAGTTTACTCGTGGTATGGGTATGTTGGTTGACAAGTGCAACTTAGGGTTCGGTATGCGGTCCTGGCGTTACGCGATGGTTGTCAATGATGGTGTAGTTGAAAAGTGGTTCGAAGAACCAGGCAGAGAAGACTGTTGTGAAACCGATCCTTATGGAGAGACCTCTCCTGAAAATGTAATGGAGTATTTAAGTGAAACTTAAAAACTCAAGTGATGTCGTGTACAGCGACAAAGAATCTATCAACGATACTTGGACAGTAGAAATAGAGTGGGATGGAGAGGACGCCATCCTAACTCTACCTCAAGAGGTCTTGGATCACCTTGACGCAAATGCGGGTGATGTGTTACAATGGATAGATAGAGGTGACGGGACATTTGGTCTTGTTAAAGTTCAATATGACAGTGACAGTGGATTAACAGAGAACTTATGAGTTTAAATGTAATTGATGATAGTGAAGTCAGACAAAAGACTTCTACTATGCAAGAAGATGGAACATACTCTACCGCGCAAGGCGGAACAGAGTTGATGAATGCAAAACTGTATGAACGCGTAGATAAAGACTTGTTAGATGAGTTTTTTATTATCAAGTCGCGCGTCCGTAAGATTGATGAGTCTAAACCAAATATTCTTTGGTTGCACGATTTGTGGTCAGATCCTGAAGTTCAGAAACTTTCAGAACAACCGTATCGTGAACAGTTTCAGAAACTTGTTTTTGTTTCCAACTGGCAATTCCAAACATACAATCTTGCGCACGGTGTGCCTTACTCAGAATCGTTTATTCTCAAGAATGCGATTGATCCGATTGAGTATAAGGAAAAGGGTAAAGATCAGATTCGTTTGATTTATCATACAACTCCTCATCGTGGTCTTGCAGTTCTTGTTCCTGTAATGGAAGAACTCGCAAAACACCACGGAGACAAGATTCATCTTGATGTCTATTCATCCTTCCAAGCATATGGATGGCCTGATCGAGACGAACCTTATCAGGATCTGTTCGAACGCGTCAAGGCGCATCCGAATATGACATATCACGGGTTCCAACCAAATGATGTGATTCGCACTGCACTGCAGGAGTCGCATATCTTCGCATACCCATCCATCTGGCAAGAGACCTCTTGTATTGCCGCAATCGAGGCGATGTCTGCAGGATGTGAGGTTGTGTGTCCTAACTATGCTGCGTTACCGGAGACAACTGCGGGATTCGCAACAACATATCAGTGGCACGAAGATATTAACTTCCACGCAAATGTGTTTGCAAATATTCTTCATCAGTCAATTGAAAGACATCTCGATCCAGAGAATCAGAATAAACTGATGTTTGCGAAAAACTACATTGATAACTTCTACAACTGGGATTTACGCGCAGTTGAGTGGACATCAATGTTGCGAAGTCTTTTGCGTGTTTATAACCAAAAGGGTTGACAAGGAAAGTAATCTATCATAAACTTATAGAGTAGATAGATTATTGGAAAATACGATGATACTTTTAGATCTAAATCAGGTTATGATTAGTAATCTGATGATGCAAATAAGTAATACTAAAACAGTAGAGGAAGACTTGATTCGCCATATGGTTTTGAACTCCATCCGTCTGTATAGACAGAAGTTCAAAGAGTATGGTGATCTTGTCATTTGTTGTGATGACAAAGATTACTGGCGCAAAAAGGTCTTCCCTTACTACAAAGCACACCGCAAAGAAGATCGCGAGAAGTCTGATTTAGACTGGTCTGCAATATTCAAGATTCTGAATCAGATCAAACGCGAAATCAAAGAATCCTTTCCGTACAAGGTCATTCAGGTCGAACACGCAGAAGCAGACGATCTCATCGCAGTCTTGGTGCAGAAGTTCGGAACGCAACTAAATAGTAAAGATTCAGAAAAGATTCTAATCCTTTCTGGAGACAAAGACTTTGGACAATTGCAAAAGTATGCGAATGTGGTTCAGTTTAGTCCAGTGACTAAAAAGTGGATCAAAGTCTCCAATCCCGTTCAGTTCCTCAAGGAACATATTATGAAGGGTGATCGTGGTGACGGCATTCCAAACTTCCTATCGCACGACTCTTGCATTGTCGCAAAGGAAAGGCAGAAACCTCTCGCGTCTAAAAAGATTCAGAACTGGATTGATTTAGAACCGGAAGAGTTCTGTACAGAAGATATGTTGCGTAATTATAGACGCAATGAACAGTTGGTTGATTTAGACTTTGTTCCTGATAATATTAGACAACAAGTCTTAGACCAATTTGAAAACTACGAGGTTCCGGATCGTAAAGGTCTACTGAACTATTTTATTAAGAATAAACTTAAATTATTAACTGAACACATTGGTGAATTTTAATGTCTAAAGAAACCTTTGACTCGATTTTTACTCAAGTCGGTAAGGCAAAAACTAAAAAAGAAAAGATTGATATCTTGCGCGCGAACTCAGGTCCCGTCATGAAAGCAATCTTAGGTTATACTTATGACCCGAATGTGGTATGGATGTTACCTGAAGGGGTTCCTCCATACAAGGCACTCGATGAAAACTCAGACGCAGGTGTCACTTTACAAACCGAAATGAAACGATTCTATCTTTTTGTTGACGGACCAACAGACACTCAAAAAAATATGAAACAGACGCGTCGTGAAGAATTGTTTATTCAAACACTGGAGTCATTGCGTCCAGAAGACGCAAAGGTTTTGTTGGGTATGAAGGATCGCAAATTGCCGTATCGGGGGTTGACTCGCAAGTTGGTCGCGGAAGCGTTTCCCAACTTAGCGACGAATTGGTTTTAAATCGGATAAGAGTCTAATATGGGTAAAGTCAAAAAGTCTTTTCGTCAGTATACCGAAGAGAATGAGGGGATTCGTAAGAGGCCTCTTAAAAAAGAGTCGCGTCACAATTATAAGACGCACTTGATTGATGTAGTAGAATCAGAAGATTGGGATGAATTAGAAGATGAGTTATGTGAACAAGGTCGCGTTCATCGTCGGTAACGGCGTATCTAGAAAGAACATTGACCTAAACAATTTAGTAGGACACGGTCCAATCTTTGGATGCAATGCATTGTACAGAGATTTTGCGGACTGGGATTATCTCATCTCATTTGACACCGGAATGGTTCGTGAGATTCGCGAACAGAACTTTGAGTGCAAGGGTACGGTTGTAATTCCGCCTGTAGAAAAACATTACGAGTCGATTGAATACAGTCCGTTTCGTCGTCGGTCTAATGCAGGTATGATTGCAATGGAGTCTGCGATTGAACGCAAACACACCATTCTTTATTGTTTTGGTATGGACTTTGTTTTAGAAGGCGATGTCTCAACAGATAATGTCTATAAGAACACCACAAACTATGGACCCGAAACACACGCATCTAAAGATGATAACTATCATCGAATTCGTTACCTAAAGTGGTTTCTAGATAAATATTCAAACATCAAATTTGTTTTTGTTTTCCCTGATGGATTAAAGACCAAATCAATTGATGCAGAAAACTTTTATGTGATGGACGAATCAGTGTTCATCGACAAAATCAACCACTAAGGATATTGTATGCCAATCGAATGGGTAATTATTTTTCTGGGGACTATTGTTGCTGCGGTTTACTTTTCGTATAACTCAGGAATGAAAGAAGGTGTCGAACAAGCAACCGTTCTCACTCTCGCACAATTAGAATCTCAGGGGTTGATTCATTTCGACAGTCGTGGTAATATTAAATCTGGCAAAGGTCAGACTGTATTAGGAGATATGATCGATGAGCGCGATGGGGAATAAAGAGTTAGATGTCCAAGAGGATATCATTGATTTGTTGAATGGTGACAAAACTATCGAAGAGATCAAAGAGATCATCGAAGAGACTCACGGTTCAATGTATGTTGGAATGATTGAGGAAGTATTAAATGAAGGATAAGTATACCTTTCGTAGAGAAGTTACAGATATCTATGATAACACATCAGTAGTCGAACACACAGTTGAAGGCGAAACCCTTGACGAAGTTGTTGAGTCTTTCTTGTATTTTTTAAATGGTTGTTCATTCTCTTATGTCAAAGACTTAATCTTTGTTAAAGAAAATGGCAGTGAACAGGGCGTAACAGATTATCAAGTCGATGAACCACGAACTGCAGATGATCTTAATCAGTTAATAATTGACTTAGAAGACACCATTACTCTAACAGGTATGGACGACAATATCACATTAGACTAATGTCTAATAAAAAAGTTCTTGACCCCTCCAACCAGTGTGGTATTATTACCATATTGATTGAGAGGGGTTTTTTATGGAATACACACAGAACTACTACGATGTGATTCTTCTTGGCGGTGTTCTTGTTGCCGCGATTGTTTATCTTGCAGTGAAAGGTGATTTGAAAAAATGGTGATTGAAGTATTGAAAGAGACTACCCCAGAACTTTTACCGCACACCTACTATGTGAACAAAAAGTCTGGGAAGTTGATTGCGTTCCAACCAGTAGACGGTGAGTTGAAGGTTTACGATATACCAAAATCTTTTTCTAAACGATATCGTAAGTTTGAGAAAATTGATGAAATTGACGAACTTTGATTGAAAAAAACAATGGCGAAAGTTATTGACCTTTTCGTCCAGTTTGGTATACTACCCATATTGATTGAGAGAGGAATGATTATGTTGAAGTATGAAAATCTTGCAGAAGTTGGTCAAGTGATTCGCGGTTATGACTTCCGTGGTTCTAAGGGTGCATACATCGAAGGTAAAGTGATTGATAAAGGTGAGGTTTATGATCTCAACGGTAATTACCACTTTGACGGTTACACCATTATTGTTGAGAAAGATGGTGCGGAGTTTGGCCGTGAAGGAGATGAAGCGTGTATCCCGTTTGAGACTAGCATGGACTATGATGGTCGCGTTGAGTTGATTGACACTTGTGACAATGATCCAGAGATCAACTTGGCAATCCAGCAGATGAAAGAACTGAACGCTGAATAAAATTGTATGGTGAATGTATAATGAAAGATGTTGTAGAGACAATCGAGACGATTGAGTCAATGTTGGAACGTGAGGTGGAATGGCCCCTCACTGACCACTACGAGAAGAGTGAGATCCAACCATTGTTGCGTGAGATCTACGCAAATTTAATGGTGTTGAAGTTGAACGCAGAAGAGGTGGAGGAAGTATGATTCCTGAAGGTTATATTTCAATGATGTATTGTGAGTTTGATGATGGAGAGGATCTCTACTACAAACCACATACAGTGAGTTTGATTGACATTTGTAGTGTCAAGAACATGCGTCGCGTTCAACTTCCAAAGGATGCGATTGAGTTGAGAAACAGCAACAAGGATTGTCCCAACATCTATTGGGGTTATCCTTGCG
>Ga0209953_1000445_pt1 | contig 14649 bp, 3 predicted proteins | sample SalPonred_H2O_MG_FD_185713 | JGI IMG/M metagenome (GOLD analysis project Ga0209953, IMG submission 185713) | Salt pond water microbial communities from South San Francisco under conditions of wetland restoration - Salt Pond MetaG... | ecosystem: Environmental > Aquatic > Non-marine Saline and... | reverse complement strand
TTAAACCGTGTGTTGTTTGCTCCAATTACAATTTTAGATGTATCGGACGAGATAGCTACACTCTGTCCGAAATATTCATTAGGGAAACGATCATAGCTTAATAATTCTTGTGTTAATCTAAATTCTACATTTCCTTGTGTATTAGTATTTTCAAAAACATACACGCTGCCTTGGCTTCGATTATTCAAATCTGCTCTAGGACTAGAAACAATTAACTTAGAGCCGGCGGCATCTATATCCAAGTCAAAGCCAAATTCATCTCCTGTGTCTATGGCTATATTAACACTGTCGTCCTGTACGACATTATCCGCAGATATTGTTTGCCGTAATTCGTATCTACCAAAACTGTTCTTTTCGTATATAAACACTTTTCCTGTAGGTCTATCCGAACTATCGCCTATATTATCCCAAGGAAGACCTACCGGTTCCTGGTTGATGCTTGTAATAGAGCTATCTTCAGGCACAGTGCCGTCGTTTACTAACTTATGATAGGATCCTAAATAACGGACTACATCGCCTTGGTTATATTCATAGTCTGCTCTCCAATCTCCTTTGAAGTTTTCGAAATACTGATCATCACTGAATGGTGCGCCTACCGCTAATATGTTTCCAGTAAAGTTCATCGCAATGCTATGGCCAAATCTATCACCTTGCTTGACTAATTCGTTTTCAATATTGTCTACAGGGCCAATAGACAGAGTAGAGTCCTCGGGTGTGCCCGAAGTTATTATTGGCAAAACAGATCTCATTTGTGTTGCTTGTGTAATTTGCCATTTGTTGCTTTCTGCAGGATTTTTTACATTCGAATCCAGTGAAGGTCTTATATCTTCTAAGGCCTGATAAAAGTTTCCGTCGAACCATACTATACTGTCTTTTCCATATAAAGGATTTGTTTGAACTATGCCGTCGCTTAGGAACAAAAGATTATCACCGTCTTTTTTGGCGATTATTTGATCTTGTTCAAAATATGTCACGCCTGTGGTTCCGTTTACTTCATTCCAATCAGTAATGCCTAGATCTGTAATAATATATGACTGTCCTAATTGTATATCGTTTGCGCCTACCAAAGACCCGCCATCATAAATTCCACGGAAATCTATGTTTTCATAATGTACCCAATCCTCTCCGGTATATCTATAGAGATATACCCTTCCTTGCTTGTTATCTGCTCGGTCGGCCGATACGGCCATAAAGTACTGATTGCCGTCCTTTCCTATTGTGATGTCAGACCCAAAATGTTCATTCTGTGTGGGTCTAGGACTTACAAAACTAAATTCCAATTCCCACTGATCGTTTTTATATTCGTAAATGTTTATAAAACCTTGACCTGTATAACCAGGCGAAGTAGAACCTGAAGTTACAACAGGAATATTTTGTGCTATTTCCCAACGATCATTGTAAACATCGATGGTGCTGGCGTCGCCTATGATTGTTTCTTTTGCCTTCCATAAAAGCCCATCATATTGCACAATGTCTCCTGGAGAATAATTAGAAGAAGGATCAAACCGATCTCTATATTCTGTAGGCACTCCGCTTGCTCTAGGTGCACTAACAACCAGCCATTTATTATCAGGACTAATTGCAATTTTTTCACCAAACGATTTAGATACTACATTTAGCAAGCTAGGCTGGGGTTCTAGAATCTGTTTTACAGAAAGATCAGTATTGTTTTCAAAATAACACAATACACGATCCGATCCAGGTGCACTTGTTATAACTTGACGTCGTTGTTCAACATATAATACTTCATCGCCCAATCTAGCAGGATCGCTTATTCCTGCCGAATCAAGTGTCTTGCCGGTGTATATTGATTGTTTACGCAACACTTCCCATTTATTACTACCGTTGTTATCAACAAAAATCTTTGCATTTTCTTTAAGCAATGCTATTTGCTCTTTGTTAATACTTGCGTAATCACTATATCTGCATTCTTCAAAAATATACAAATTTGTAACTGTGCTTTCATCAAGAACCGGGTCGTCGTCCAATTCTAAAGTATTTTCTATGGTTATTGTTCTTGCAGTGGTATCAATTATTTTGAAAAATCCTCTTAGATTTTCAATTTTTTTAATACCTATATATTCGTCAACTTGTAAATCGTGAATTCTATCAAGAGTAAGTGTAATTCTTGTTTCATCATTTTCATCTATAAGTAAATCTTTAATAGAAATTTCTGATCTTTGAACAAAACGCAAAACTGCCCAGGATAATCCATCAAAGGTTATCCATATGTGATCGTTGTCGTCTACTAAATCGATATCAAGTGTAGGAATGTCATCTCTGGTCCTTACGCTCCAATCAATTTGTTCTAGCGCAACATAACCTGCTGTGTTTCCTAATATTGGCACTTCACTTGTAGGCAATACATCTATTTCAAACGGAGTATCCGCTATCGTAAAGTTCTGTTGGTTAATTCTATAGAAAAAATCATTTTGATTGCTTACATTTTGACTTATAATAACCATTTGAGGATCAGTTTCAAACTTAGAATATTCTAATTCTAGTTCCACTTCCTTTGTTTGATCAACGCCTCCAATAAATCCAGATCTAATTGCCCATTCTTCTTTAAGGTCTAGTGTGTCTTGGTCAGATCTGCTTAATTTGTCAAATACTTTTATTAATGCATTAGGTGTTCCTTTTTCCTGTATAAATCCTTGATAAATCCTAAACTGAGTAACAGGATCATCTGATAAATTTTCAAGATATTGTCTTGGTTGATATCCAATATTGTGCCTTGCTAATAGTTTTTGTGTTTCACTAATACCTGTCGACGTAACATCATAATAATCATCAAAACTATTAATTCTATAATCAAAATTAGGAACCAATTGTTTTTCTGGGGTTGAATCGAGTAGATCCCAAAAGTTTTCATCAAACGATTCAGCACCTGTTTGATTCACAAGACTTACCCAATTAAAACTTTTATACTTTACTATATCTCCTAAATTGTAATCCACAAAGGGTTGCCAAGTCTGTATGTTAACATTATCAAACAAAAAGCCTGGGCTTGTATAATCGCCGTCCCAATCAACGGTTCTAAATCCTCGGGCTTTTATTCTGCCTTGCCTATAACCTGTTACTTTGTCATATATGACGTCATTAAAAACTGTGCGATCTGTAAACAATGCAATATGTTCCTTGAGAACATAATTCAGTTGTACAAAGAATATGCCATCATCTAACTCATCGTCGGTTGTAATTTCGAATGTCTGGAAGTCTCTTGTTGCATTTATGAACCTAGGATCAATCGGACGACCGTCGCTTTTTAACAGGTTATAGGTATAAAAACCATCTAATAAATTTTCTACAACCCCAACAGGTTTATTTACTCTAAGTTTTTGTGCTGATGGAGACAGGGTTATTAAGGAACCTTCTTCCCACTCATGCTGTGTCCAGAACATAAACTCCTTTACAGAAGTTGTCCAATCCTGTGCAGATTGATTTTCGAAGTCATAGTTATCGAAAATAAACCCTTGTGACTCTAAGAATTTGCCATACCCTAAAATTAAATCCACTACTTCTTGTATTGTGCTTAAATTTGTACCGTAGACAAACTTTTTAACCGATCTAGTATCAAATCTCGATCTCTTTAATGCCGTAACTCCGCCAACGATTGGTAATTTAGGCAATTTAGCAAAAAATTGTGTGTCGAAAGATTCTTGGCTTGTATGACTTTGTGTGGCTCTATAAAATACATCATTTACACGAACCACTGTTCCATTGGTATACCTTTGATTAGGCTCCCATTCTACAAAATCTTCTGAAATCCCACCTACTGTTAGTGCCGGGTCATTTTGGCTAGGAAGTGCTTGGAAGTATGAAAAATACGGATCCAGATTATTATAACCTCTTACAGAATATCCTGCATTGTTTTTTTCAATAACTATTCCGCTATATGCTAAAACATCAAAAGGAGTGCTAACATTAAAAATAATATCATAATTTTCTTGAGGTATAAAGATACTTTCTGAACTTGCAGAAGGGCTTTTAGAATCAAGTAAAAATCTCTGTTGATTTTTATCAACAAATCCGCTTAGTCGAGAACTTAAATTAACATCTAAATTATCTATCTTGTTCTGTAAAATCTCTGTGTTTAATCCGTAGTCCTTTAAATATGCTGTAACATAATTAATTAAACCAGCAGACTGATTTCCGTCTATTTGAGGTATGGTGATATCTTCAGTTGTAAAGAATTTTCTTGTATCAGTATCAACTAACTGTCCTCGAATATTTCTAGTTGTCGTTGCCCTATCGAGATTACTTATAATGTAATCGAATGGTTTTAATAAACTAAGGGCAATTACAATTGCAAAAGGATATTCCGAACTTCTCCGCCACGCTGCTTCCACAGGCGCAACATCTCCTAATTTGAAAGATCCCTGATTGTTTACCAGTGAGAAATTTTTAGCAAAACCACTATCGAGGGGGCTTAATAAATTACCAGAATCATCTACAGGAATATGATTCATTAAAGTTGGTCTTTTATATCTATTGTGTATGCCTTGTTTATTACCTTTGCGAATTCTTCCATCTGCAAGATCTTGCCATAATACTAAATTTCCATTTGTATATGGTGCTGGACCGTATTCGTCTATCCACCAGTCTGGCATTTCAGAAAATCCTAACATTTCCCAAGGATGGATGTGTGGTTCGTCAGTATCATAAATGTACATGTATACACCTCTCCAATATCCTGGAAGATTTTCAGTATTTGAAAAATCTGTCATTCGTGAATAGGTGTAAGTAAAGCTATTTTCTGTATCAAAATAGATGTTATTGCTGTAATCTTGATTGGTGTCGAACACCCATCTAAGAAATTCTTTGCTTATTATTTGATCAATTTCTGGTTTATTGTATTCCCCTTCAAAGAAAAAGCCTCCTAATATTTGATCAGGATCAAAAATAGACTCGTCATATGCTACTTTGATATTATTATAAATCCTAAATTCAAGTTCTAATAATAAATCATCTCTAAAATCGCCGTAAGCCGCGGTAACACTTCCGTCATGGCCTTGAATTACTTCTCTAGGAGTAACATAGGTAGTATCTAAATATTTTTTAGGGCGGAACTTTTTATATAATCCTAAAGATGTAGGTGTTGGAGGTATATAATTTGCCGCAGTGCTAATATATTCTCTAATCTGTATACTGTCGCCTTCTTGTAAATCTATGGCTAATGTAATAAATCCAAATGTGCTGTCAAATATGTAATCCTGTCCGTGCAGAAGTTGATTTTCATTTAAGTAAACATAAACGGCACGTCTAGATAATGTTTCTAAATCAAAATTTTCATTTAGTGTGAATGTTTTAATTCCAGGATCGTCAACCGATACATTTATCGAAGTGTATGCTCCGCTTCCTATCATATCGCTGTCTGCGAAAGCAGAAGTGTCCGATTTAGCCTGTCCTAAACTGTTAATAATTGCGTCAACAAAATCAGCAGTATTATCGATATTTTCTAATTCAGCTGCTCTTTTTACAAAATTTGATTTAAAACTTGTGTAATTTTTTTCTGCAAGTTGTAAAGATCTTATCAAGTTTGATTGTTTGTCGCACAACAAGAACACGCTTAACGGCGAAATTCCGCTATGTTTCATGAATCTTTTAGCATTTATGATGTAATCTCCAAGATCCCTAAGATTATTATTTCCTGGATAGTTTCCAGCGAACCTATTATCGAATTCTAATGCTGTAGAAACATGATCACTTAATTGTCCTAGTGTCATTTTATCTAGATCGCTGTTCAAAGGATTATTTTCTAAACCGGTAGGTATTTCATAATAACCTAATTCTGGCTCTACATCGGCAACTAATTTTAAACTTATCACATCATCTTTTACAAATTCACGATCGAACACAAAGACGTTTTGTGTACGTTCGTAATTGTCTCGAATCCGATCCCCATTCAAATAAAACTCAATTTGTGCTGACGAATCTTGATCAAACATATCCCAATTAACAGTTTCTAAAATTACAGACGAGGTTGTATCTTCTATAATAGTAGAATCCACAATAGGCTGTAAATATTTCCTGTCTGTATCAATCCAGCCATTATCTAAAGAACCATTTAACAGATAAAATCCTGTTGCATATTCTATTGTTTGCCTATTTGTGTTTTCACCGTAGTCAAAATTATCTGTATCTAAATGCCATTTAAATTGTATATCACCTATATTTTGAATATTAAGATAATCTATAGAAAGGCCTAATTCACTGTCTTCAGGTCCAGTGCCTTCACTATAGGAAAGTAATTTTGTTCCGTTAAATCCGGAAACAGGATATGTTGTTTCGTCGCTTAAACCTATGTTATTTTCATCGAACAAATCAAACAGTGGAGGTTGATTTACCGCAGTCTTTTCCTGAGACTTTACCCAGTTAGAACCGTTAAAATGGAACATTAACCCTGCATTGTCTCTACCCCTCTGTACTAAAACTCCTTCATTAATAATAGAAAGAGTGTCGACAGTTTCAGCTAGATGAATTTGGCGTTTACCGTTATGTACAATAAATTGAACTTCATATATTTTATTATTTGTTAAAACATCAGTATCAGAAGTTACCAATAATCTTGCACCGTCGAACAACTGTTCACCGTCGACATTATAGCCTGTACTGCCTTCAATTTCACTAAAGACGTCAATTGTAAAATTATCTAAAAAATCAACTGTAGATTTAGCTGTTATTCCATGATTAAAAAGTTTCAGATTTGGTTTAAATTCTATAATCGGTCTTTTTGCTCTCAAATTTTCAGAAGCTGGAAAATCAAGACCTCGACTTTCGTATGCCTGTTTCAATACAGATCTATGGAACCATCTATTGTATCTGCTCCACGGATTAATATCTCTACTGTCTCTTCTAATTACAATGTAATCTTTATCACCTGGAAATGTATCTGCATCGTCAAACGGCAAGGTATCAAACCCTTGGCCATCAAAATTAACTTCGGGAGTAGCTCCTGCAATCACAGGAGGCACAAGTGAATTAAATTTAGTTAAAGTGATCGATTCTCCGACTCCTTCAACAAGCCAAGTACCATCATTATATTTCTTTGGTAGCACTGTACCGTTAAATTCTACAAGAAGGCCGTTCGTAAACTGTATGTCATTTGAACTTTTGTAGTTAATTTTTCCTATAACATCTTTTTCAATATCAATAAACGTGTTTGTGTCAGGATCCGCAACTATTATTTGCCCGGTCCTGTCTCTATCTATATTACTCGCATAATAAAGTAAATCTGGAGCATCAAGCGGAACTTCAAATGTTAATATGCCGATTTCTACCCCACTATTTGTAATGCCATCTGTATAACCAGATTCTGTATCGTCGAATCTAGTTCGTATTTCAAACCCTTCACCGGGAGAATTTACTTGAAATTGATAGGTTTGACCTCTGTATAGTGTTAGTAAAGGATTGTTAGTAGCACCATCAGGGGTAAAAATCCAACTAGATCCGACACCTTGTCTAACTCTGTACGAGCTTTGAATGCCTTGTGCCTGTCCTTGTATTATTACAGAAGGAGGACCCAGTGGCTCCCAAAAGTATTCTCTGTAATTAATTAGCTTATCCCATTCAATTGGGGGATTCCAGCTATAGTGCTCTTGTTCTGTGACTAGATCATCTCTTTCTGAATCATTTCCGAAAAATTTTAGTTGATTTTTTAGATCAAGATAGTCATAAAAATCAGTAATGTCATTTGAATCATTTTTTACGTTAACACCAACTTCTAGTTGGTAACGGCTGCGTAGAGTTTCATCATTATCTAGATATATGTCATCGCCTAGATATGTTTTTCCATATCTTTTACCGATATATCCGACTATTTTGTCAAGAACACCTGGTTGAACCATCGGATCAACCACACCTGACATAAATTTTTTGTTTATTTCCGTTCTAAAAATATTAGGCAGTAGTTCTTCTGTTTTTCTAATCGGTAAACCGCTGTTTGGGAACTTTTTATCAGACATTAAGATTCAGTGCCTCCATTAGGTAAGTTTCCTATACTGTTGTTATTGATCGAAGTCACTACTTCAACATTATCTACATTGGCTCCACTGACAAAAATTTCATCAGGCGCACTTTGAATTTCGAATAGACTGCCAAAAGGTTCGCCCTCTTGCTTTGAAACAATAGTAAAATTACTTATAAAAGGAGACATTTGGTTAAAAATATATGTATTCATTTCGCTTACATAAAATCTATCTCCAAAATCCCAATTATTAATATCAAAAAATCTGTTAATAGCGTTGATAAGTTGAACTTTCAAGTCATTATCTGATATTCTCTGCTCTGGATTTCTCACAACTAAAAATCTAGCTTGTAATTCAGGCTCTGCATCATTACCAAACAGTATTTTGTATTTCACTGGGTTATAAACGATTTCGTCGCTTATACTTTTTATTCTGTTAAGTTGTCCGCCGAACTCTATACGAAGAGAATCTCCTGTTGGTATTTCTGGCTTTGATGCTAAACCTTGCAAATAATTTCTAAATTGTGTATCATATGACCTAGTCAGTATGTAAATGTCTATTAGATTACTAACGCTAGGATCTATCCTCCGATCATCGCTGGCATTATGCACGTATTCGAATTTAAGATTGTTTCTTCCTACAACTGCCTTATATTGACTTTGCAGATCAAATGTGTTTGTAGTACGATTTACTTTTTTTACTCTGTTCTCATTTACATCATAAAAATAAATCAATTGCCCGTTATCTTCATTGTTAATGTTAACGTCTCTTTCGCTTCTAGCAATTTTAAAAACAGAATTATTTTCATTTGGTATAAATGTAAATGTTGTTAGTCCGTACTCGTCTATGGTTTTTTCAAAGAACAAGAAATTTAAATCAGAATCTAGGCCAACGACTTCTTCAAAAGCTTCAGGATTGTCAATTGCTCCGTCTTGGTCAGAATCGTTAAATGCTATTCTGATTTCTTGAGTGCTTTCATATCCATCTGAAAATTTAATAGTTTCTGATATTTCAAACGGAATATCATTTATAATGCTGTCTATTCCGTTTTGATTTGAATTAATACCTAGAACCGAAACTGTGTCTTTGACTACTCTGCCCAGTCTTGAATTGTAAGACCTATCATTTTCATCAAAATAAAATCTATTTTGATTTACACTTCCAAATACGTAATTTAATTTTCTAATACGCACCCTGTAGCCGTTTGGCTGACTAATAAATGCCATAATCCAGCTGGCGTCTAAGCCGCTATTAGAAGTATCTCCTGCAAATCCAAGACTGAAATCAGAAATTGTATTCAAATTGCTTTCTTCTATTAAAACCCATTCAGAATTATCATCATCGTATCTAATTCCAAAATCAAATCCCTGTACAATTTGATTAATCATTTCGTTTTCGAAACTGTTTGGGATGTTCTCTACAAATCTAGGTATAATCCTCGATGCTATTGCATTTTGTGGAATTGACTCACTTAATCTTATCGGTCCTAAACCTGTATCTAAAGCACCTCTTCCTGAATTTGTACCATCACCCACAACGCTGACCACTTTAGCCCAAATATACTCTTTTTTATCTACCGAATCTGCTGGTCCTACAACAATATTGTTGTTTGCATCAAAATGGGATCCGGAAGGCGGAGAGAATTTTATGAGTGAATTAGGTAAAAGATACTTTAGAGCACTGGTGCTAAAAGAACCTACCTGTAAAAACCTGTTGTCAACTGCATTTACAAAGTAACCAGTACTAGATCCATTTAGATCCGTAACATTTGTCCAGCGAGTATTTGTATCAGAGAAAAAGATCTTAGGATAATTTGTAAAATAGAAATTATAAATGCCTGTGCTTTGTAATTCCTTTTCAACATTATTTCTAATATAATTTACAATTTCAGTCCTTGTGTTAAATGTAAAACTGTCTAGCACTTCAGCGGCTTCTTTGTAAATATACCCGTCGTTCGCATAAACTTTTATATCACTGTATCTACCGCTTGCATCGATTATGTCAAAATTCCTGCTTATTCCGCTAGAACTTCTGTTTACACTTCTTACTTTTAAAATATTTTGGCTGCTACTCAATGGAGCAAGATTATAATCTTCTCCTGTTATCATTCTATTTTGTGTGTAATAATTGGCAGGAGCTCTAGCACGGATGCTGTCAACACTTTCTGTTGCAGCCGCATTTGTTACAGAATATTGTAGAGCAAGACCTACTGTAAGGGTGTGTCGTACACCATTTGAGTTAAAATAATCAAAAGATATGCTTATACCTTTCATTTCATTAGGAGCAATTGTGTATTCTAATCCGTTACTAACCCTATAGAATACTCTAAAAGGACCTCTAGGTAGATTTCCATAAACGCCGTCAGCAAATTGCAATCTGATTCTGTCATTTTCTCTAGTTTCGATGGCGTATATGTTTCGTAAACCGTTTTCAACACTATTGTAAGCAATGTTATTACCAGTAAGACTGTTTACCTGTGTCCATTCTCGCGTTTGAACACCGTTTCCGTTAAGAGAATACAGCCAAATATCTTTATCGTTGATATTGGCAGAGTCAACATCCACAGTTTCATTGGTTACAGGAGCATCTATAGTAAAATCTGCAACTTCTAAACTGCCTTGTTTGAATTTTAAATAGAATCCGGTATTAGCACTGCCTGGTCCTTTACCGTCTTGACGGTATACAAAACCCAATTGATTACCAGGTACCGGAGCTTCTTCGTATATTTCTTCTTGATTTTGAAATGATGTGCTTACAATCTCAAAACTCATCGAACGTCCGGCTACATTTTTATCAAAACTAAACACCGGAACATCAGTGGATGCTGTTCTAAAACGGTACTGATCTGTTTGGATGCCTTGTATTAAATCCGTACCTTGGCTTTTTCCGAATTCTGTGTTATCTGTCATTGCAGAATTCAAAATTAAAATAAATTGTTCAGCCCAATTTTCATTTGTAGGGTCATTCCAAGAAACAACTTGCTGAGCTAGATTACGATTGTTGCTGTCTCGTATTGCTTCAGTTGTGCTTACAGAGGTAAATTTTAATAGTCCTTCGGCAGGAAGGTTTCTAGAGGCTTTGTAACTAAGCATCTTAGCAATGCGGAGTACGCTTTCTTTACGTTCTGCAAGTTCGATAAAGTTTTCTCTACTTGCTAGATCAATTCTAAAAGATAAACTCTGTCCTAAAAAAGCAATTGCATCGATTAATGCAAGATATTCGGAACTTTCAATATAATCGTTGAAATCTTCTGGATAATTTTCTCTAATGTAGTTGATAATTACCCTACGAATGTTTTCGAAATCGTATGATTTAAAGTCTGCATTTCGAAAAGTCTGGTAAATTCTAGTCCAGTCTTCGTTTAAAATTAGATTGTTTTGTCTTTCAGTAGTGCTCATAATACCGTCCTATATGATATTTACCTTGCTTTAAAAACTGCTCAGTTTATGACGGCATTATTTTTATCAAAATTAAACGCCATTTTTTCAGTTACGTTGAAAGGAATATAAAGCAAGGCAGCTTCTATCCTTATTCCTTGCGGAGTACTATCAACCGTAATGCTTTGAACACTTATTCTAGGATCATAATTGATAATTGTTTCAACATCTTTAGATATTGTTTCTTTCACTTCATCAGTAAATTGTTCAAATAGCAAATCCCATATTACGGTACCGAAATCAGGGTTTTCTAGTTTTTCGCCTTTACGGATATAAAAATGATTGATTAGATCTTGCTTTACCAAGTCGATGTCGTACAATTTAAATCCTCTATCCTTTGCATGGCTGCTGAAACCTTTGTAAGTTTGTGTCAATGTGCTTTCAGCACCAACAGAAACTGTGTTTTGACCAACTTTCTTTCTATTATACAGGGTTGACATTATTTTTCTCTATCCGTTTCTGTTTTTTTGACGCCTAATGGCAATACATTTTCGTGTTGTGCCCAAGGTTCGTGCATAGGAATTCGCTTCATAATACTATTTAACGTATAATCTTCGAGGTATTTGGTGTCAGCCCATACTTTTTCACCGTCTGTAACTACATTTGTATGCAATTTTAGGTCTGTTATGGTATCAGATAACTGAGCTACGGCAGCAACAGGTCCATTAAGGTCTATCCTTGGTGCTGTGACTGTCATATTACCTCCAGAATTGATATCTAGCGTATCAATAGACGACATAAGAGTTTTTCCAAACGTGTAAAACTCTAAATTGTGTTCTTTATTTCCTTGCCCGGTACTTACTTTTGTGTGTCCCTTGATGTTTACATCCAAGTGTCCGTCGGTATCTGTTTCACTTTCGTTTTTATAAATTCTTGTTTCAATTTTTCCGTTAGCGCCAATCAAGATGTTGGTATTATAGGCACTCTCAATCTGTATTCTGCCAGACTCAAAGCCATTACTGTCTTTAATTTTTCCTTTTTCGTCGGTAGGATTATCTTTTGAATATTCTGCACTGGCTTTCAAATTAATATTTCGGCCTGCCTCCATATTGATGTCTCTATCTGCATAGATATTCACATCGTTTTCCGAATGTACCGACACGCTGTCCTGCGCAAACACATCTATCTTTCCATCTGAAGTTAGTTCTACCCAGGCTGTGCCTCTCGCATTGCCTATGTATATTAAATCTTCTGAATTATGCAATAACAGTTGGTGTCCTGTTCTTGTCCTAATTCTAGTATATTCTTCTGCAGGTATAGTAGGATCGCCTCTTTCGCCGTTCAGGGTATCGGCATATGCCGCTCCTTCACCTAATTCACTTGCCGGTGCTTTTCGTTGAAATCTATCATCGCCGTCGTCCATTACAAACGTTGTCCCGCCTAGACGACTGGTAGGGACAGGGTTTTCGGTTTTATTAAGCGTATCACCTCTTCTTGCTCTTTTGGTTTCGCTTCTTCTGTCTAGTGGGCCTGGAGTCGATATACCGTATACAGAGTTAGGAGGAACTCTTCGTGAAGTAGTTACTGTGGTTCCTCTAGTAGTATCTTCAAGTAGTCCTTGTTCTAGGAAGCGATCAGCTATAGGATGTACTGGTTTTCTAATCTGATCTTCATTTATTAATCTTTCTTCTTGGCCGTTTATTCTTCCATTCATTTCGCCGACCGGTAAGGGTTGTTTGGTATTGTATTTCTTTGCATCGGCATCTGTGAGAGCAGGATTATTTACTGCGCCAATAGCAGGAACCATTCTATGGGCAAATGTTGGAGGGATACAGGCTATCCAATATCCTTGTGCAGGGTCTTCATTTACAAAAACAACCAGAACGTCTGTTCCGGGATCTGGTGGGACAAACCACATACCATAAGATTTTTGAGTATCATTAAAATCTTCTAGATTATTTCCTTGATATTCATACGCAGTATTTCCAAAAAAAGGAAAAGCCGGCCTAACAGTGTATGGCACTTCTCCTAGCTTGTTGCCTCTATCTCTATAAAGTGTCACTTGTAAGGCGCCGCCTAGTGTAGGATCTGCATGTCCTATTACCCTGGCTGTTTGGACTCCGTTTAATTTTCGTCCTATCGTTTGCCAGTGCGGCTGTCTTCCTTCAATGCTCATACGTTAAATTTCCCTTGCTCCAATTGTGGTCCTAACAAATTCATCTATCTGTGCTTCTGTTCCATATACTCTACGCTTTTTACCGCTAATGCTAACAAGTCTACTAGGTTGGCTTCTGTCTATATTAAAGTTTCCTGACAGTAACTTACCAGTTCTCGAACTACGGAAAAGCTTAACTTCTTTTATTTCTTCTTCTTCTTGTTTAGGTTCTGGTGGTGGGAACTGTGATATGTCTATACCGAACACATCTTGAATTAAATTTTTTGCTGATGATTCTGGATCAGAAGGATCTATAGCTGGTTTTTCCTTGCCTTCTACTTTGGTTGCGGTTGCTGATCGTTCGTCAATCTGTATAGGTTTAAAGTCATAATCGATACTTTGTCCGCTCATTCTTAAGCACTTAAGATTTTGCTTAAAAACACCGCTCTCAAAAACATTTTCCACTTTAACGACTTTGTAAATTCCACTAAACGGACTTATGTCGCCGTCGGTGGCAAAGTCATACATACCTGTTTCAGTGTTTACATCATTAGGTGTTCTAAATGCAATATAGATATAAACATCTTGCCCTTCATAGTTCATAGATCCGTCTTGTAAAATTAAATCCGTTAATCCAATTGAACTGAAATAATTGTTAATTCCGCTGTCACTCATGTAATAAGGATCACCTAATACTTCGAGATTTACTACAATTAAATCTTTGCTAGACCCTTCGATAAATGCTTGATGAAATGCCAAAGCAACCTGCTTTTCAGAACTGGTTGTTCCAGGTCCGCCTTTTATTGAATAATCTATAGGCTTAGGTCTAATTCGGCCTGTTCCTAGTTCTGCCACTTGTGCTCTTTGATCGCCGCCTACAGGAGTTTGTGTTTTGTTCGGCGGATCCTCAGCAATACCTTGTTGATTCTGATTCCTTTCTGACGGATTATCCTGTTCAGGAGCCGCTGTGACACCTGTGTAGAATAAATTGTTTATACTAACATCGAATTTTAAAATATCAGTATTTTGTCCTGTATAGATATAATTATATCCTTTGACAATTTTTTCTTGAAGCTTATCATACCCGATTCCAGGTGTAGATGGGTTAGAAAAAATGCTATGATGCACTAAAAAGGGGACCACACGATAA
>Ga0209953_1000444_pt1 | contig 14649 bp, 23 predicted proteins | sample SalPonred_H2O_MG_FD_185713 | JGI IMG/M metagenome (GOLD analysis project Ga0209953, IMG submission 185713) | Salt pond water microbial communities from South San Francisco under conditions of wetland restoration - Salt Pond MetaG... | ecosystem: Environmental > Aquatic > Non-marine Saline and... | reverse complement strand
TGCCGCATCTTGACGAGCGTGACTTCGCCCGTGTGCGCAAGTATGAAGCTGACTTCCATGCCGCATTCCGTGCCAAGGTTCGCGAGATCGAGTTCGCTGCTCGTGATGCTTGGCTTGCTGCAAACTTCAACAAGAAGACGCTTGCTACCGAGACTCTGCCCAAGAGCGAGATCGACAAGGGCGATTGGCAATTTGTCTTCAAGTATGCTGATGGCAAGGATGATTTCTATGCAATGGTAATGGATCGCGTTCGTAGCAAGCTTGGCAACACTGCTAAGTACAACGAGCTGGCTGAGTGGTTGGGCTTAGATACTGATCAAGGAGAAGCTGAATGACTGAAGAGAAACAGTTCAAAGAAGCCGACAACTTTGATGATTGGTTTGAGCTCAATGAAGATCTTATCCACGAGATGCATCGTAACGATGCATACGAGTTGCTTTGGGAAACATGGTTTGCAGGCTACAGCAATGGTCTTGATCGTATGGCACACGTGGCTTCTCCATTATGGCCAAAGTCTCTTGCTAACGATACACAAGTAGACAAGACAGACGATTCAGTATAATATAAATACATGTGCTAGAGGAGTTCTAGCAGCATATATCAACTAAGGAGATTAGTTATGATCGAGACAATTCTCGCATACTTTGCGGGTCCCCTAGGCAAAGTCGAATTATTCGGGACCATCTTTTCCGCCATTTGCGTATACCTTGCAGTCAAGCACAATATGTGGACTTGGTTCTTTGGTGCTATTGGCGTTATCCTCTTCGGATACCTTTTCTTTCAATTCGGACTATACAGTGATGCAGGACTACAGATCCTGTTCTATCTGCCTATGCAGTTGGTTGGCTTCATCATGTGGAGGCGAGCAGCACAGAAGGCAGAAAACGACAGTGTCGTGAAATCACTTACCTATGTGCAGTTTGGTTTGATTGCTCTGGGTATCCTGGGCGCTGCTGGTGTGAACGGCTACTTGATTGCCACTTACACAACTGGCGCAAGCTTCCCCTACCTTGATGCGCTCACCACCTGGATGAGTATTGCAGCACAGTTGCTCATGATTGCCAAATATCGTGAGAGCTGGGTGCTATGGGTTGTTATGGACATACTCGCGATTGGCATCTACTTTGCTAAAGGCCTTATCGTAACCAGCGGCTTGTATGTGCTCTTCCTGGTTCTTGCAACTATGGGAGGAATTGCATGGTATCGCGATTATGCCGAGCAGAACCCCAAAAACACAAACGATCCTGGTCCAGGAGTGCCATACAATGTCTGAGTGGACACCCAAGATCGGCGTAACTGTTGGCAAGTTCAAACCGTTTCATCGAGGTCATGAGCTCATGATCTCGATGGCGGCTGCCGAGTTGAAAGAACTGACAGTCATCGTAGCCGATTCAGAAGATGGTGAATATGACGGTGACCTGTATATTCCGCTAAGCTATCGATACAATATGGTCAAGCAAGCACTCAAACATCTTGATAACGTTCGAGTTGTAAAGCATATCGATACATACGGCGATGCAAAAAAATACGATGAACATGGCACCGCAGTCGACGAGGACTTCTGGGCTTATTGGACCAATGTGTTCACGATGCTTGCACCAGATGCAAACTATTTCGTGAGCAGTGATCGTTATGGACATGAAGCTGCCAGACGACTCACTATGGTTAATGGGCCTCGCCACGGGGTTGAATGGTTTCCTGTTGATCCTGATCGTGAACTGTTTGATATCAGTGCAACACGTATTCGACAAGACCCGTTTGGCAACTGGAAGTATATTCATCCTATGTTTCGCCAACTGTTTGGCAAACGTATCCTGGTGATCGGACCTGAAAGCTCTGGTAAAAGTACACTGGTTCGAGAACTTGGCAAAGCACTCAGCAGCCCGGCGGTTCCTGAATATGGACGTATCCTCAGTGAGATGCATCAAAACGAACTCACCGAGGAACACTTTGAACAGATTGTGAAGAGACATCACGAGATGGAGTTGTTTGCAATCCGCAACAGTGAAACAGGATTGGCTATTTCCGACACTGATGTGTTTACTACCTACCTGTTCAGTGAAGTGTATTTGCCTGATTCAGGAATGGAGTCTATCCGACGTAAGTGCAATATCAACTGGTATGATCTTGTGATCATTCTCCCGCCAGAACTCGAATGGTATGACGACGGAACCAGAGTAATGGAAGATCAAGCCGATCGTGAGAAGTTTTTCCATCTTCTTTGTGCTGAGTATCAGCGCCACCCCAACACATGGGTTCTCAACCATACGCCAGATCTCAAAGATCGAGTCGATATTGTATGCAGCAAGGTTGCAGAAATGATCAAACCTGACGCTAAAATCCGTGACACAGGATATGAAAGCTTGACAAAACATCTAGAACCAGTTACTATGATAGAGTAGTAAGCAAGAGGACTGACATGCTCGTAGTTTTTGATCTTGATGGTACCTTGGCAGATGTGCGTCATCGTATGCACCATATCCGGCCTGACCCGGCCGTTGATCCTGCCACGGGCAAGAAAGTGAAGCGGCGCTTTGACCTGTTCCACCACGCCTGTGTTGATGACGGTGTGATCGAGCCTGTCGCACACTTCTACAGGTCCTTTGTTGCTGACCCTGCTGTTACCGTCGTGGTGCTCAGTGGACGTGACCACGCAACCTACGACAAGACTGTGCAATGGTTTGCAGACGTTGGTCTGCCCCTGCCAGACGAGCTTCTACTCAAGCAAGGTGACCAGCACACGCCAGACGTCGAGCAAAAGCGTCTTCACGCTGACCGTCTCGAGTCCAAGTATGGCAAGCCTATCAGCATGGTGTTCGAAGACCGTGATCGCGTCGTGGCGATGTGGAAAGAGCGTGGCACTTTCGTGTTCAACGTGGATCAATAAATGAACGGAATCTATGTACTCATTGTGATCATGGTATTCTCACATGGTCACAGTAGCTCGACTATCTCACAAGAGTTCGGCAGCTATCCGTCTTGCGAACGAGCATGGATGAGGATTGCAGAAAATATTCATCCAAATAACATCCAATATATCGATTGCGTACCAAAAGGCGGAGAGTAATGGATCCTCTATACATATTCATGGGTCTCATGGTAGGCATGTTCGCCGTAGCGCGCTATAACAGTCATCAAAGCAAACTGCAATATATCGATAGCATCTTGGCAGATATTGAGACTGATTATAATCGAGTTGATCTCGAGATAGGCTATAATGCACAACAAGAGCAAGATGACCCTATTGTCACTTTTGTAGTACATAGACCACCCAATCGTTCCGTAAGCTGGATCATGCGTCCAGAGAACAATGAATATCTCTCTTGTTTACTTACAGTGCATGGCAGTTTTTTGACTAAGAGTCAAGGATCGACTCAAGGATATTGGAACCTAGGCTTACGTATATTGGAAAATGGGTAATTAATGTCGTTAACTGTGATTATAACCGTCATTCTTCTTGCGCTTGTGTCACTCTACCTTGTGATTATTGCCGCACTGGTCATTGGGTATGCTGTTGAGTATCGTCAAAGTCTCAATGCCTTTCTGAAGGCTTGGGACGAGAACGACTTCTATGTGGTTGCACGAACGCCCTGGGATGGTGACAATTATGTTGAGATCAGATTCAAGGATGGTTTAGCTGAGCGCAAACTGATTGTTGATTACGAAGGAACCCCCACATCCAGGATTCATTGGAGCCACAATGATCGATCAACAATGCCCAAAGCAGGCCGGCGGGCGCGAAGAGACCTCACCAAATATACAGCGCAGATTGTTACCATGGCTCGTCTTGAAGGCAAACTTGATCTCGGCTTTGACGATGCCGGGGACATACCGTAGTCACTATGAGCAAGAGATCAGATGCCCAATATATGACGGGAATGAGTGAGTAATGTTTTTCAAAAAATACTTTGACCAACGTGCAATCAGAAAGATGTGCATGAACAAGATTGAGCAAGAGTTCAATGATGTGAGAGTTGTACCACTCAGAATCCCATTGACATTGAATGATCGGTATAATGCCTCACGAAACTACGTAGCACGTATGGGTCTGTTTACCGAAGATATGATGGACATCAATATTCCCTACATCACCTGGTATTGTCGTCGTGATGGTCAAATCTGGAGTGAATGGTTTTACATGCTGCCTGATCGTGGCGAAGAATATGATCGCTACGGCTATCTGCTTGACTCTAACAGAACACGTATGGTTCATGTGCCTATGAAGTATCAAGACTCAAGTCGTGTAAGAGAGATCGCTGCTGAACGCTGGACCATGGCCAAGCTGGATGGAAGTCTTGACGAGATCGATCAGGTGCGTTACACTGCTACATATGCTGGTGGTGGTATTAACACGGTGATCTAAATGGGCAAGAAGAAAGCAAGCAAGGCCAAGAAGCTTCGGCCTATTCTTGAAAGCGCGATTGATCGCGGCGAGGTCTATTGCTCGCTTGTCGTCAATCCACGCATATTTGATATCAACGGAAACCCCATCGAAACCGACGAGAAAGAGTCTTACCATGTGATGTTTGGTGCTGATGCATTACCATACGATGCTTATTGGAAAAATGGCGGTATGCACAACGCCGGTGATTATGTGCATGTTTATGTCAGCGTTTACTCTGACGGATCCATCAAGTTTTCCTTCAACGGTAATCGACAACATGTACTTGATCGCAAGCATTCATCCTGGTTTGTCGAACAGTTAGAACAGATCATTACCATGCACAAGATGGGTGCGTATGAAAGTCAGCATGGCGAGAAGTCGCAGGGCGACTATGACTATAGCATCACGCCTTGTGTCGGATACTACAAAAGCAAGCGTTCTTGACTCAAGATCGATCTTTGACAATTCATCCGACATCACGTATCGTGTAATAAATAATCATGCAGCGGAGAGTTGCACCACATAGATAACAAGGAGTTTGTTATGACCAAGGTAGACGTAGCCTTTCTGATCGGGCGGTTCCAGCCCTTCCACAATGGACACAAGCATTTAATCGACTATGGACTTGAACACGCGAAAAAAGTGGTCGTCCTGGTTGGAGGGAGCAATAAAGCTCGCTCATTCAAAAATCCCTTTACATTTGAAGAACGGCGCGAGATGATCAAAGCTGTATTTCGCGATCGTAAAATGAACGGCGGTGATTGCTTAATTCCGCGAGTGTCGGTAGATCCCCTTCCTGACGTACCAGGCAATGACGACGCTTGGCTAGGCAACGTTTATGGCGCAGTTAACAAGTATATGCCTGAAAACGGCACCATGGGCATCATCGGCTACAAGAAGGACCAGTCTAGCTACTACCTGGATCTGTTCCCCAATGCCGAGCAGATCATGCTGGAGGAAGGCTTCGCTACTCTGAGCGCAACTGAAATCCGTGACCACTATTTCCAACGAGCACCTGTGTTTCCTGAGCGTCTTTGCCCAGAACCAGTTGTAGACTTTCTTGAACAGTTTTACAACAGTGAATCATTTCGCTATGTTCTCGACGAGAAGCGGTGGATGGATGAATACAAGGCCAGCTGGGCTGGTGCTCCGTTCACACCCACGTTTGTTACCTGTGACGCAGTGTGCACACAGATGGGTCACATCCTACTTGTCACGCGCGGCGGCCATCCTGGCAAAGGCCTGCTTGCACTACCAGGTGGCTTTGTAGAGCCCAACAAAGGTGACAGTTTTGAAAACGTGCTCTACGAGCTCTGGGAAGAAGCTGGCATCCAGGACGAGCGCGGACGCATCCCACGTGGCAAGCTCAAGGGTTTTTACACTGGTGATGAGCGCCGCTTTGACGATCCCGGCCGCAGCATTCGTGGTTACACACTGACAACTGCTTTCCGCTTCAAGTTTCCTGACGGTAAAAAGCTGTTCCAAGTCAAGGGTGGTGACGATGCTGTTGATGCACAGTGGTATCCGATCAACTACATTCGAGAAAATCCTGAACTGCTTTTTGAAGACCACTATTCAATCATCATGGAGATGCTATAAAAGGACAACTTGTGATTCGGGAGATTTTTTACTAATTTGCCATAGAGGCAAATATGCAGCACGGAGTGTGTTGCATCAACAAAACCGAGGAGATTGGTTATGACTAACTACAATAATATTCTACTAGACACTGACTCATATAAGGTCAGCATGTGGAAACAATACCCGCCTGGCACTGAATATGTGTCAAGCTACATCGAAGCGAGGAAGAACCCCTGGACACAGGTCACGTTCTTTGGTCTGCAACATCTGTTAGAAGAGCTAGCAACTCCTATCACTGCAGAAGATGTTGATTTTGCAGACAAAGTCTGGACAGCCCAAGGCCTCCCGTTCAACCGTGAGGGTTGGATGGGCATCGTGGAGAAGCACGGCGGGCGATTGCCGCTCAAGATTCAGGCAGCACCTGAAGGAGCTCGTATGCAGCATGGCAACGTGTTGGTGCAGGTGGTCAACACAGACCCTGAGTTCTTCTGGCTGACGACCTGGGTTGAGACCAAACTGATGCGGGTGTGGTACCCTACCACTGTTGCATCACTCAGCGCTACCATTCGTGACATGATCCGGGAACGCCTGGAACAAACTGCGGATGACCCTGACTTCGAACTTCCGTTCAAACTGCACGACTTTGGTGCACGGGGTGTGAGCAGTGCTGAGAGTGCCACTATCGGTGGTGCCGCACACTTGGTCAACTTCATGGGCACTGACACTGGCAGCGCTCTTATGCACGCCATGCGTTACTACAGCGCGCCTATGGCTGGCACTGGTGCAAGTATTCCAGCAAGCGAACACTCAACGATTACAAGCTGGGGACGCGAGGGTGAAGTGGAAGCTTTCCGCAACATGCTCAACCAATTTGGCGATGGCGTTCTGTTGGCTTGTGTGAGTGACAGCTATGACATCTGGAACGCGGCTGATAACCTTTGGGGTGAACAGCTACGTGAACAGGTCGAGGAACAAAATGCTCTCTTGGTCGTTCGTCCTGACTCAGGTGATCCTAGGACGGTTCCTGTCGAACTTGTTCGGAGACTTGACGCTAAGTTCGGCAGCACCATCAACAACAAGGGATACCGTGTGCTCAACAATGTTCGCGTGATCCAGGGTGACGGCATCAATCTTGACACTATCCGTGATGTCATGGATGCATTGATTGATGAAGGCTACTCAATCAGCAACATTGCGTTTGGTATGGGTGGTGCACTGCTTCAGGCAAGTGACCGTGATACCATGGGCTTCGCAATGAAGGCCAGCGCAATCCGCATCAATGGTAAATGGACAGATGTCTACAAGGATCCTATCACCGACAGCGGCAAGCGCAGCAAACGTGGCCGTCTTGCACTCGTCGTCAATGACGGTGAATACCAGACTGTTCGTGAAGACGAGTTGCAGGGCAACATGCGTTACCCAGGCGTCAACCGTCTCGAGACGGTGTTCTTGAACGGTGACGTATTGGCAGCACCAAGTTGGACAGAAGTCACTGCAAGAGCTCGAGCATAAGGCAAAACATCTTGGTGGGCGGGTAACACCGCCCACCCTCTTGACTGACCGTTACAACCATGCTAGATTATTGAAAACTATATAACGAGTTATGGTAATGAATTTTTTTCGCAAAGAGACATGGCGCACAGTCGCGATTGACTCTCGTGTTACTTGGCATTATATCAAGGATCCAGATCGTAATTTTGAACACGTTCTCGTTTATCAGATCAATGATAGAACTGGTGAACGTCGCATGATATATGATGATGCATCCGACACAGGGCGCGAATACGCAGAAAAAGGCAATGATACAGTTGCCAAGATGCGTAGCAAATGGATTCATGCAGGTACGATTATACCACCAGGTCCCAATATTGAAGACAAAGTTACCTATATTGATCCTGCCTATGCACCATATGGATCAATGCAAAAATACATCGACATGATGAAGCGTGATCCAGCGGTCCAGGACATGCTCAATGAAAAAATGATCGACGATGCGTTTGGTCAACTTGAAGTTGCCATCAAGCTCATACAAGATAACGGAAAACCATGATGAAAAGTAACTTGCCTATAGTTCTATTTTTTATTTCATTGATTTCAACGCTCATAATCGTCGTGCTTTTGAGTATACAACACGTGGAAGAATTTCAGGACTGGTGCGCAGAGGCAGGAGGTATGTTCATCGATTCTCGCTCTAGTTCAGATGTCTGCATTAATCTAGAGGCAGTGATTCTACCGCCAGAAGTGGGTGAATAAGATGTGGCTGTTTGGCAAACGAGATCCTATTCGCAAGCAGAACTGGTCAGTGATAGCCTTTGACGATGGGTTTAAATCAGAAACTGGGCACGGCAGCCAGTTTCATCATCACATTGAATTCCGCATGTGCCGTATTACTGGTGAACGTGATATAAGGATTAATCCCAATCACAGCAAAACAGCCCGTGACATCGGAGATCGTCACAGCGGTATCATCAAAGCCAAGTACAGTTGGATTGAGAACAGTGTGTTGAGGTTAAGTGATCGAGCACAACTCTACAGTGATGATTGGAAATGTATGATCAAACCCACCGATAAAACCCCGGGCAGGTGGGATCACAAACCGCTCTCCACAGTTGAACAACATCTACGCAACATGGAACGATGTGAAGAGTTTCGCAAACTGATTGAAGAGCACCAGATGGTTGCTGATGCTTATGGCGAGTTTGAAACTGCCGTAAAACTACACTCAGGCATTGACAAATCCAAATAACCAAGCTATATTGGATGTGTAATAGAGGAGACGCGCATGACGCTTTTTGTAAAAGACCGCCAGTTTGATCCTGAACGCCCCCTGTTCTTCACGGGCGCTCGACTCTACATCCTGATGCGCACTGACATTCCACAGATGAATCCAGGTAAGCTGGGCGCACAGGCCGCTCACGCTGGCACACAGTTTGTGTTTGATGTTCTAGCCAGCGACAACAAAGAACTCGAAGATGAAATGACTGCCTGGGCTGAGCAAGGTGGCGGTGGCTTTGGCACCAAGATCACGCTGGCTGCAACGGAAGAACAGATTCGTGATGCTGTCAGCGGCATGGAGCAACTGGGCTACCAAGTTGGTCTTGTGGTTGATCCCACCTACCCGATGACCAACTACTTTGGCAAGTTTTTCACTCGCTCTGAACTCACGTGTGGTTATGTGTTTATGCCGCACACGGTTTCGGCCGCAGTTCTCGATGAACTGAAAGAGTTCGACCTCCACCCATAAGTAACGGTATGACAGAAGAAGACCTAAACCCATATCCGCTGGAGAAAAAGTATATCGAAGTCATGTATGACGGGCCTACAAAGGCCCGTCTTGCTGCATATTGTGTAGAGCATGGTTTTGATTGTACGCAAACTTTCAGTGGAAGAAAAGTTGCACCAGAAGATTTTGGGTTCCATACCACTGTATGGTTCACGACCACTGAGCATCGTATTCCCAACCAAGATCGTGACATTAGACCATTTACAGTGAAGCCCATTGGTTTCGAACTGTTTGGTGAAGACCAAAACATCTTGGTTCTACTGGTTGAAGGCGGCAGTTATGTTGATCGCAAAATGCCAGATGATTATGATGCGCTACTGAACATCAGAGATTCATTTGGCCGTACACACCGGATGGACGACCAATGGCCTGATTATCGGCCACACATCACACTCAGCTATGTGCATGATGGTGATATACCTGACGTACCTCTGCCAGATTTTCCACTGGTAGTCAATCACCTCAACGTCAAACCTCAGAAGAAATAATGTGGTTCCTGTTCTGTGTCTTTATACTCTATTACTCGTGGGGTCTGCATATGTTCAGAGCTCTAGATCGTGGTGATTATGACACTGATCCGGATGATGAAAGGTTTCGTGGTGTTGAGCCCAAAAGACGCAAAGGATTCGTAAGCGAAGCATGGAAGTCTGACGACGTTGATCGTGCAGAAATCCTTTGGATGGTACCTCTCATGTCATTTATATGGCCAATATTGTATGTATGGATGGCAGAGGGCGGAGTATAAATGTGGTTGATTTTCTGCATAATACTGCTATACTGGTCAATAGGTGCTGCAATTCTCTACAACCTTGACCGCGGCGACTACGAAGTATTTGATCGTTATGAGAGAAAGATTCTCAATCATGAACCTGATCGTGGATCGATCACCAGGGATTTTAAAGAAAATCGACGAGAAGCCATTAATATGTTACCGTTAATAATAGCACTTTGGCCACTGATGATTTATTTTTACCACCAAGAAATAAAAACAGCGAGGGAAAAACTTGTCAAAGAGACTGCTCATAGGTGACGTTCACGGCAAATGGCGTGAATATGCTCGTATTCTCGAGGTGTACCAGCCTGACAGCAGCGTTCAGGTTGGTGACTTTGGTGTGGGTTTTCGAGGAATAAATCAAGCCGCTGTTGAACAAGTACAATATGCCATGGATAATTTTGGCGGTGGCAACAACCGCTACATACGTGGTAACCACGACAACCCAGAAGTGTGTCGTGCTGATCCTCGCTGTATCACAGACGCGACCTTTGAAGAAGAAACAGGCATCTTCTATCTTGGCGGTGCATGGAGCATTGACCAAGCATGGCGCACTGAGGGCGTAGACTGGTGGGCTGACGAAGAGCTCAGCATGAACGAGCTCTATGCTGCCATTGATGTCTATGAGCGATCTAAGCCTGACGTTGTTATCAGTCACGAATGTCCAGAAGACATCATTGGTTATATGATGCCTTGGTATCGTCGTGAATTTCCAAGCCGCACAAGAGATGCGTTGGGCTCCATGTGGAGTCTACACAAGCCCAAGCTTTGGGTATTTGGTCACTGGCATTCCAGTGTCACGGCTTCCTTTGATGGTTGCCAGTTTACCTGCTTGAATGAGCTTGAAACAATGAATATTGAAGTATGAGCAAACACATATTCTCAAGTAACTCGCAACCATATATCGGCAATTGTTATCCCCCCGCTACTGCTGAACCAGGCGCGGTGCGTTATGACAGCGATACTCAATCTCTTAATGTCTTTGATGGTTCATCATGGCATCAGCTCCCTATACCTGAAGTCAGCATGACCTGGGAAGCAGAAGAAGCTATTGACAAGATAATCAATCTTACCAAAGGGCCTGCGCTAGATGATCTTGCTGCTAAATACCCGCTGGTGGCCGAAGCCCTTGGGCAACTAGAAGTTGCCTTAAAGCTATGTCAAAACAACGAACCAGATGAGTCAAAATAATAACTTGCCTATTGGAAGAGCACTACTCAACGGAATCTTAATTTCCGGTGCCCTTGTTCCTATTGCATTCTTGATCTTTGTAACCACCGGCATAGTTGATCTGACATACCTCACTGGGGGTGTCATCCTGCCAGATTATGAACTAGTTTGCTTTGATCCTGATCAATGCTTTTTGCGTCTCGATGACGTATGGTATATTGTTACAGATGTAGCAACACCAGGTGCTGTTCCAACAGAACTGCAATCGTTAGATCCATAATCGGAGATTTTCAATGAGTCAAGATCTTATGGAAGGAGTGCGTCGCACTCTTGATCGTCTGCCATTGAATGAAAATAAAAAAGGAAAATGAATGACATACGTTGTCACTGACGCCTGCATCAGATGCAAACATATGGACTGTGTAAGTGTTTGTCCAGTCGACTGTTTTTACGAAGGTGAAAACATGCTGGTAATCAAGTCTGACGAGTGTATCGACTGTGGTGTCTGTGAACCAGAATGCCCTGCAGATGCTATCTTCCCGGATACTGAGCCTGGTATGGATACTTGGGTCGAGTTTAACGACAAGTGGGCAGAGCAATGGCCCAACATCACAGAAGTCAGACCAGAAGACGTTTCTGAGGACGCTGAGCAATGGCATGGTGTTGAAGGAAAAATGGAATACTTTAGTGAAAAGCCTGGCAAAGGCGATTAAGAAAGGAATACTATGACAATGAAGAAAGAAGGAGACCGCGTACCCATGGCTGCATGGCCAGTTCGTGTACGTGACGACAGTATAGACGGCCCCAACCCCTATCGTTGGGATGAGATGAGTAATGAAGATGTATTCAGTGGCCAGCGTGTGGTAGTGTTCAGCCTGCCTGGTGCGTTTACGCCAACCTGTTCAACATTTCAGGTGCCTGGCTTCGAATCCAACTACAATGCTATTCGTGATCTAGGCATTGACGAGATCTACTGTGTCTCAGTCAATGACAGTTTTGTCATGAACAAGTGGGCCAAGGATCAGTGCGTAGAGCGCATCAAGATGATCCCAGATGGCAACGGTGACTTTACCGCTGGCATGGGTATGCTGTGTGAAAAGTTCAACCTGGGCTTTGGTAAGAGAAGCTGGCGTTATGCAATGGTTGTCAATGACGGTGTAATCGAGAAGATGTTCGTTGAGCCCGGATTCGAAGACAACTGCACAACCGATCCTTATGGTGAGACTTCACCAGAGGCTGTGATTGATTATCTTAAGTCAGTTGACAACTGATCCACATGCTGCTATAAGTATAACGATAATAAAGGGACCAGCATGAGTAAAGAAGACTTCAAAATCCTTAGTGCCCGTGACCATGTGAGAATGCGCACGGGTATGTACTTGGGAAGCACTGCACTTGAGCAGCAAGGACGATTTGTTCTTGGCGTATGGCGTGAAGTTAGCTTTGTGCCAGCCCTGCTCAAGATGGTTGACGAGATCCTCGACAATAGCATTGACGAGGCTATCCGCACCAAATTCAAGCACGCCAACGAAATCTCAGTAAATGTGCAACGTACCAATGTCACTATCAGCGACAATGGGCGCGGTATTCCGCATGACGAAATCACTGATACCGAGACTGGTGAAAAGATGCCGCGCCCTGTTGCTGCATGGACTCGCGTCCGTGCAGGCACCAGCTTCGACGATGACCGCGTAACCATTGGCGCCAACGGTGTTGGTTCTGCTTGTGTGAACTTCATGAGCAAGCGGTTTATCGGTGAGACATGGCAAGCCAAGCGATTGGTCAAGATCGAAAGCGCCAATGGGGCTGAGACCACTGACATCGAAAATGGCAAATATGCTCGCAGCGGCAGTGGCACCAGTGTTCAGTTCTATCCTGACTTCAAGCTGTTGGGTGTTGACAACATGGAAGAAGGCGATCACATCGACCTGATCCATGACCGTCTCAACAGCCTGCAGATTGCGTTCCCTGAGATCAAATTCAAGATCAATGGCAAGCTGGTCAAGGCGACCAACATGCGCCAGTATGCTGCACTGTTCGCAGGAGAAGGCAGCGCCATTACTCAACAGCGTGAAAATGTTGCACTGGTTATCGCCAGCAGTGGTGATGGCTTCCGTCAAACTGGTTACGTCAATGGTGTGAACACACGACTGGGCGGCAGCTACAACGATTATGTGATCAACGGCATCACTGATGAGATGCAGAAGATGATCAAGCGCAAATACAAGGTAGAGGTCAATCGCTCGACTATCAAGAGCGGCTTGGTGTTCGTCTTGTTTGCGCGCAACTTCACTGACCCACAATATGATGCACAGACCAAAGAGCGCTTGACGTCAAGCCAGAGCCAGGTCCGTGCACACTGGGAAGCTAGCGGTGTGCTTGGCTTTGAAGCCCTGGCCAAAAAGGTCATGGCATGTGACGATATCATCGAGCCCATTGTTGAAGCTCAGGTAGCCAAGAAGGCTGCCGCGGACAAGCGAGCAGCTACCCTCGCTCAAAAGAAACTGCGGCGTGTGAAAGTCCAGAAACACGTGGCAGCTAGTGGCCGAGATGCGACACTGTTCTTGTGTGAGGGTGATAGTGCCATGGGCTTCCTGCTCAAAGTGCGCGACCCAAAGACCGTGGGAGGCTTCCCACTGCGCGGTGTTGTCATGAATACGTTTGACAAGAAGCCGGCAGACGTTCTCAAGAACAAAGAGCTCAGCGAACTCATCGCGGTTCTCAACCTAGACATCAACGACCCCAACAGCGTTGACAACATGGACTATGCGCGCGTTGCTACTCTTGCTGACGCAGACCATGACGGCAACCACATCAGCGGTCTATTGCTGGCATTCTTCTACAAATACTGGCCTCGCTTGTTTACTGAGGGCCGGATCGTCATCACTCGCACACCTATCATGATCTCCACCAAAGGCGGGAAGACTGAATGGTTCTACAGCTATGCTGAGGCGCGAGAGTTCAAGAGCAAGAACACTGGTTGGTATCACCGTTACATCAAAGGTCTCGCATCGCTTACTGAGGCTGAGTATGACGTGATCATCAACCAGCCGCGTTTCGATCAGATTGAGATTGACAATGCCAAATGGTTCGACGTGATGTTTGGCAAAGACAGTGAACCGCGTAAACAGTGGCTGAAATCTGAAACTCCTGAATTGGTGAAATAACATGACCAAGACACTTTATATTGCGTTCTATACGCAAGCTAGAGAATGGTCATCCTTATGATGCCGAGGCAAAACAAAAACAACAAGAAGATCACTTCAACAGCCTTTTTAATGTTGACAATTGAAACTGCCTGTTGTATAAACAGTTATGTGACCGCAAAATGTGGTTACGCGAAACCCAAAATTTACTGAAACCAAGGAAATATTTGAAAATGAAAACTTTTGCAACATCCGTTCTTGCCCTTGCTTTCGCAACCAGCGCTGCAATGGCCGATGGCCCGATTTGTGAGCG
>Ga0209953_1000443_pt1 | contig 14659 bp, 14 predicted proteins | sample SalPonred_H2O_MG_FD_185713 | JGI IMG/M metagenome (GOLD analysis project Ga0209953, IMG submission 185713) | Salt pond water microbial communities from South San Francisco under conditions of wetland restoration - Salt Pond MetaG... | ecosystem: Environmental > Aquatic > Non-marine Saline and... | reverse complement strand
CGGCGTACAGGGCCTTACCGTGACGGAAGTCAAGGGATTTGGCCGCCAAAAGGGCCACACCGAACTCTATCGTGGCGCTGAATATGCCGTGGACTTTCTGCCCAAGCTGCGTATCGAAGCTGCTGTAAACGACGACATCCTCGAGCGCGTGGTCGAGACCATCGAAGAGGCCGCTAAAACCGGCAAGATCGGCGACGGCAAAATCTTTGTCGCCGCACTTGAGGAAGTGGTTCGGATTCGCACCGGCGAATCTGGTCCTGATGCCCTGTAACCAAAAGGAAAATCAAGATGAATACTGAAATAATTGACGCGCAATTTTTTGAGTTTGGCTACGCGCTCGACACATTCTATTTCCTGGTCTGCGGGGCGTTGGTGATGTGGATGGCAGCTGGCTTCTCGATGCTTGAAGCCGGTTTGGTGCGTGCTAAAAACACCACCGAAATCCTCACCAAAAACATCCTGCTTTATGCCATTGCCTGCACGATGTATATGGTTGTTGGCTACAGCATCATGTACGACGGTGGCATCTTCCTAGCTGGCATTACCGGCGACGGCGTTGCAGATGAGGCTGCCTACGCCCCATCGGCTGACTTTTTCTTTCAGGTTGTGTTTGTGGCAACCGCCATGTCCATCGTCTCGGGTGCCGTGGCTGAGCGCATGAAGCTTTGGGCATTTGCCTTGTTTGCTGTGGTCATGACTGGCTTTATCTACCCAATGGAAGGGTCATGGACCTGGGGCGGTGCATCCGTATTTGGTATGTACAACTTGGGCGACATTGGCTTTCTGGACTTTGCTGGTTCCGGCATCGTTCACTTAGCCGGTGCTGCTGCTGCCCTTGCCGGTGTCATCCTGCTCGGTGCGCGTAAAGGTAAGTATGGTGCTAACGGTGAAATCCGGGCCATTCCAGGCTCTAACTTGCCACTAGCCACTTTAGGTACTTTTGTCTTGTGGCTTGGTTGGTTCGGTTTTAACGGTGGTTCAGTGCTGGCCACGGCCTCAGTTGAATCAGCCAATGCGGTTGCTGTGGTGTTCATGAATACCAACGCTGCTGCTGCCGGTGGTGTGATCGCTGCACTCATCGTGGCCAAACTGATGTTTGGTAAAGCCGACTTGACGATGATCCTTAACGGTGCCCTTGCTGGCTTGGTAGCTATTACCGCTGGTCCAGATACGCCCTCGCCTTTGGTGGCAACGCTCATTGGTGCCGTTGGTGGCGTGCTCGTGGTGTTCTCAATCATCGCACTCGATAAGCTGAAAATCGACGATCCTGTCGGTGCTATCTCAGTTCACGGTGTGGTCGGTATCTGGGGCTTGTTGGCTGTGCCTATCACGAACTCAGACGCCAGCTTCTTTGCTCAGATCGTTGGCGCACTGACCATCTTTGTGTGGGTGTTCGTCGCTAGCCTGATCGTCTGGGGCATTCTGAAAGCCATCATGGGCATTCGTGTCACCGAAGAAGATGAGTATCAAGGTGTTGACATTGCTGAATGCGGGATGGAAGCCTATCCTGAGTTCACCAACAGCAGCAACTAAGTAGTAACCAATCTCACTAACTGCTAGTTAAACCAAGGGCCGCGTGAAGCGGCCCTTGGTTTTTTGCTGTTCAATAAAAAGACTAGCGCACGATGAAAGTGCGGATACTTAACCCCATCTAGCGCAACGCTTCAGGCTCAATCGTTTCAGCACGATTTAATGCCGCGGCTACTTTGGTTCGCAGCGCGTTGGTATGGGCGGCAAGGATTTCCTGTTTGACGTCAAGTAATTGCCTTGGGTGCATTGAAAACTCAGTCAGACCCATGCCAAGCAACAATCGGGTCATTTTTGCGTCACCGGCCATCTCCCCACAAACTGAGACGGGTTTGCCCAAGCGTTGACCAGCGTTAATGGTCCCAGCAATTAACCGTAATACAGCTGGATGCAGTGGATCATAAAGCGAGGCCACTTCCGAGTCAGCCCTATCAATGCCCAATGTGTACTGAATCAGATCATTGGTGCCAATCGACAGAAAATCAAACGCTTTAGCAAAAGGTTCAATGGCGATCGCCATGGCTGGCACCTCAACCATGGCACCAATGGGCACGTTCTCGTCGTAGGCAATGCCTTGATTTGAGAGCTCTCGCTTGACCGAACCGATAATCTCATACAAAGCCTGCACCTCATGCAGACTCGTGATCATGGGTATTAGAATGCGAACTTCACCAAAGGCCGATGCCCGCAATAGCGCTCTCAATTGTGCAGCAAACAATGAGGGTCGAGCCAAACAATAACGAATAGCGCGCTGTCCAAGGGCTGGGTTGGTGGCCACCGTGGCCTCACCATCAAGGGCTTTATCAGCGCCAATATCGAGCGTGCGAATCGTCACAGGTCGCCCGCCCATGTCTTGGGCAACACTGCGATAGGCGGTGAATTGTTCTTCTTCGGTGGGCAACTCATCGCGCCCCATAAACAAAAACTCACTGCGATATAAACCAATGCCATCGGCACCCTGGCTTAAGGCCAGTGCGACCTCGTCAGGCATTTCAATATTGGCGTGCAAGCCCACTCGAATCCCGTCAAGCGTCTCGCAGGCGATGTCTTTGATGCTTAGAAGGGCCTGGCGCGATTCAGCATAGTTGCTGGCCAGTTGTTTATAGCTATTAATTTGTTCCTGGGTCGGGTTAATCAGGACGGCACCTGTTTCGCCATCGACCACTAAAAAGTCGCCATCACGAGCCACCTGACGCACATTGCCCAAAGCGACGACGGCTGGCACGCCCATACTACGTGCCACGATGGCCGTATGCGAAGTCGGACCACCTAAGTCAGTCACAAACCCGGCAAAGCGCGCGCCGCGCAAACGAATCATGTCAGCAGGTGAAATATCGTGAGCCACCACAATCAAGGGGTCACCTGAGTCAGAGACCCCATCAAGTGCAGACATCACTTGGCTGCCGCGCAGCGTGTGCAACACACGCTCGACAACTTGGCGAACATCAGCGGCGCGCTCCCTTAAGTATTCATCCTCCATGGTGGAGAATTGCTCACCGAGAAGCTGGCCTTGCGTGGTTAACGCCCATTCAGCGTTGTAGTGGCGCTCTCGCACCAGGGTTAGACTCTCATCGGCAAGTAGCGGGTCTTCGAGCAGTAGCTGATGCACGCTAAGCATGGCAGACAACTCTCTAGGCGCATCAATGGGTAGGGTATTGGCGAGCTCAGCCAACTCGGCATAAGTCGTCTCCAAAGCACGCTTGAGACGATCTGCTTCTTGCTCGACGGCTTGTTCAGCTACTCGGTAGTGCTCAACCTCAAGGGCAGCGGCACCCATGACCACTGCATGACCCATGGCATAACCACTGGCCACAGCCCGCCCATATAGGCAAATAAGGGAGTCAGCCGGCAACGCGCTCAAACTGGCGTTGGCGTTGGTGCTGGCATTGGTGTTGTCATTCGCCTTCGCCGAACTTGTCATCAAACAACTCCTTGATGGCCTCAAGCGCCTGCTCAGCGTCTGCGCCCTGAGCATCGATCTCGATAGTTGTGCCTTTACCTGCCGCTAACATCATGACACCCATGATGCTTTTTGCGTTGACCCGACGTGCGTCTTTGGAGATAAACACATCGCTAGTAAATTGCCCGGCGAGCTTGGTCAATTTGGCTGCTGCGCGCGCATGCAGGCCAAGCTTATTGGAAACTTCTAGTTCAATTTGTGGCATGACAAGTGTTCCGTAACGGGCACACGAGGCACCCATGGTCTAGTTCTTAGACGTAACTCTTTTAGTCTACACGCTTGATGGTTTGTGTGGCACCTTCCATGGCTACGCGCGACAACTCATCAAGGCTGCTCGCGCGATAGTTCAAGACCCGCAAGACCATGGCTGCGTTAACACCTGCGATAACTTGACACTGCGTGCCGGCAGCTTTGGCAAACCCACAAGCACGCATACAAATATTGGCGGGCGAGGCGCCCGGCAAATCGGTCAACATCAATACGCCCGAACCTTGATCAAGCTTTTGCAGTCGCGCCAGCAAACTACCCGTCGAGTCATCGGCACACGCACCTGGCAATACATCAATCACGGTTAACTGCGCGTGCTCGCCATAAATGTGTTCGGCCACTGATTTAAGTGCGGCGCCAAGTGGCGCATGCACCACAACCACCACTACGATCGGTGCATCAGACATTAATAGCCTGCTCCAACGCAATGGCAAAACGTTTGCCGACATCAAAATCAGTCTGCTCTGTAATTTCCACAAAACAAGTCGGGCTCGTGACGTTGATCTCAGTCACAAAGTCACCAATCACATCAAGCCCGACAACCAAGAGCCCACGCTCGTAGAGCACAGGAGCCATTGTGTTGGCAATTTCCCAGTCTCGATCCGTTAGCGGCTTAGCCACACCACGGCCACCGGCTGCAAGGTTGCCTCGCGTCTCTCCGGCTAGCGGAATACGGGCCAGTGCATATGGGACGGGCTCACCGCCGATGAGCAAAATCCTTTTGTCACCCTCGACAATTTGCGGCAGATAGCGTTGCGCCATGATGGTTCGCTGACCTTCTTGGGTCAACATCTCGAGGATGGCGCCACGATTGGGGTCCGCATTCATCAACCGAAAAACGCCAGACCCACCCATACCATCGAGCGGTTTGACCACGATATCGCCCTGCGCGTCATGAAATGCCTTAATGCGCGCCATGTCACGGGTAACCAATGTCGGTGCTGTGAAATCGGCGAACTCGGTAATCGAGAGTTTTTCAGGGTGATTGCGGATGGCAGCGCCATGATTAAAGACCCGTGCACCTTGCGACTGTGCGTACTCTAATAGGTGTGTCGAGTAGACATACTCCATGTCAAACGGCGGATCTTTACGCATGACAACGGCTGCAAAGGCCGTTAGCGGCTGATCCGTTCGATCACTGGTGTAATCCCACCAACCATGACCATGCAAATCAGCCGATGGGTGCAAGGAAATCGGTCGAGTGCCGCCTTTAACGACACCACAATCGATAAACAAATCACCCTGCATTGCCACGCTAATAAAATGACCGCGAGCCACTAACGCACGCATCATCGCAACTGAGGTGTCTTTGTAGGCTTTCAACCCCTCAAGTGGGTCGATGATGAACAGCACATGCATCATGATGCTTTGGCATCACCTTTGGTTGGCACGGCTTTCTTTTTAGGGGAAAGCACCATCACCATTTGACGCCCTTCGAGTTTGGGCATGGCTTCGACAACCGCAAGCTCTAGAAGATCATCACGTACACGTTCTAACACCCGCATACCGATTTCTTGGTGCGCCATTTCCCGGCCCCTGAATCGGAGCGTTACCTTGGCTTTATCGCCTTCATCAAGAAAACGCTTGAGATTGCGGAGCTTGACTTGGTAGTCACCCTCGTCAGTCCCAGGGCGGAACTTGACCTCTTTGACCTGAATGATCTTTTGTTTGGCACGGGCCTCGGCCTGACGCTTTTGTTCTTGGTATTTGAACTTGCCGTAGTCCATTAATCGACATACGGGCGGCGCAGCAGTCGGTGCAATTTCAACGAGATCCACGTCGTTACGCTCTGCCATTTGCTGAGCTTCTGCTGTGTTGACGATGCCAAGCTGCTCACCGTCCAATCCTATAAGTCGCACTTCTGGCACGCGGATTTCACCATTGATGCGATGTGGCTTATCAGTTGCGATGTCTAAAACTCCTTAAAAATTAATCTTGTGGTGCTGACACTTGACGGTGTTGATTAACGTCTTCAGACAGCAGCGTCGTAAAGGCCTCAAGAGCCATCACGCCGTGATCAACGCCGCCGCGCGCGCGCACCGCGACAGAACCTGCATCACGCTCTTTTTCCCCTACAACGAGGATGTACGGAACCTTCTGCATACTATGTTCTCGGATTTTATAGTTGATTTTCTCACCCCGCAAATCCGATTCAACTCTAAAGCCTTGTTTTTTCAAGCTTTGTGCGATTTCTGCTGCATAAGGAGCTGATGACTCCGAAATACAACAAACAACCGCCTGCACAGGCGCAAGCCAGACAGGCATCGCACCAGCGTGGTTTTCAATGAGCATACCGATAAATCGCTCAAAGGAACCTAGAATAGCTCGATGCAGCATGACCGGCGTCTTTCGCTGGTCATGCTCGTCGACGTATTCTGCGCCCAGCCTTTGCGGCATGGAGAAGTCGACCTGAATCGTGCCGCACTGCCAGTGGCGTCCGATGGCGTCTTTGAGCGTGTATTCGATTTTGGGGCCATAAAAAGCACCCTCACCTGGGGAGACTTCAAACTCGCACCCCGTGCGTTTTAAGCTCTCCATGAGCGCAAGTTCGGCTTTGTCCCAGCTTTCGTCACTGCCAATGCGTTTTTCAGGGCGCGTGGCGACCTTATAGAGCACCTCGGTAAACCCAAAGTCGGCATAGACTCGTTGCAACTGTGCAGTAAACGCCGCGCACTCATCTTGCAACTGGTCCTCAGTACAGAAAATGTGGCCATCATCCTGGGTAAACCCGCGCACACGCATCATGCCGTGCAGGGAGCCTGAGGGTTCATTACGATGACATTGACCGAACTCACCGTAGCGCAACGGCAGTTCCCGATATGAATGCAGGTGGGAATTAAAGATTTGTACATGCCCGGGGCAGTTCATGGGTTTAAGGCCATAAACACGGCTTTCTGACTCCGTGGTGAACATATTCTCACGGTAGTTGTCCCAATGCCCGGTCTTCTTCCATAACGACAAGTCCAGAATCTGCGGCGCTTTTACTTCCTGGTAACCATTGTCGCGATAAACCGCGCGCATGTACTGCTCGACTTGCTGCCAAATGACCCAGCCTTTGGGGTGCCAAAAAATCAGACCCGGGCCCTCATCTTGGAAATGGAATAGATCGAGCTCACGACCAAGCCGGCGATGATCGCGCTTTTCGGCTTCGGCCAACATGTGCAAGTAATCTTCTTGCTCTTGCTTGGTCGCCCAAGCAGTGCCGTAAATTCGTTGTAGCATTTCATTGTTGCTGTCGCCACGCCAATAAGCCCCGGCAACCTTGGTAAGCTTAAAAACCTTCAGCTTGCCAGTGCTTGGCACGTGAGGCCCGCGGCACAAATCAATAAAGCTGCCCTCACGATAAAGGCTGATCGTCTCATTGGTCGGTATTGACGCGATGATCTCCGCCTTGTAGATCTCGCCCATTTCTCTGAAGAAAGTCACCGCATCGTTGCGTTGCCACTCCTCACGGGTAACGACCTCATCGCGCGCTGCAAGCTCAGACATTTTCTTTTCGATGGCTTGCAAATCGTCAGGTGTGAAGGGACGCTGATAAGAAAAATCGTAATAAAACCCATTGTCAATCACCGGACCAATGGTTACCTGCGCCTCGGGAAACAACTCTTTGACGGCATAGGCCAAGAGGTGCGCAGTAGAGTGGCGCAACATATCTAGGCCTTCGGGGTCCTTGGCTGTCACGATCGCCAACTCAGCATCTTTCTCAAGCAAGTGGCTCGTGTCTACCAACTTGGTGTCATCGTCTCGTGTGACCTTGCCCGCCAAAGCGGCTTTTGCTAATCCCGCACCAATCGATCCTGCAACTTCAGCAACCGTAACAGGTGACGGGAATTCTTTTTTTGATCCGTCGGGCAGAGTAATGACAACCATGGTGTTTAAACAATTATGCAATAGGGTTTTTGACAGTCTAGAATCTTAGCATCTCGTAGCCATAGAATTAGAAAAGACCGGGGCAGACACCATGGATAGCAACCAAATCGACAGACTGGAAACCGCCGTGCGCTTTGCGCTTGAGCATGAGGTCGGCTGGTCGCGCGATACGAGCGGTGTCTGGGGCGTGCATCAGGACGACCCTACTCCCTACAACAGGCTCTATGGTCCAGTTCATTCACGCGGCGGTGTCTCTGGTGTGATTGCAAGCAACGGCCAAGTATTGAAGGCATTTGGCGAGCCTGATCGAGCCGACCTCACCTTTAGTGTTGCCAAGGCATATCTGGCCATGCTTGCGGGCTTGGCCTTCGATCGTGGCATGTTAGTGCCCGATCAGCCCATCACAGAGGTGCTACCGAACATCGGATTTGATGACCCACATAATCGCAGCGTGACTTGGCAACATCTATTGCAACAAACTAGCGAGTGGAGTGGTAGCTGCTTCGATATCCCGGATCAAGTGGATCATTACCGTACGCTAGCCTTTGCGCCAGCAGCCGCCGGCAAAAAAGGCAGTAAACGCCCACTGAACACTCCCGGCACTTTCTGGGAATACAACGATGTGCGCATCAACCAGCTATCCCTAGGTTTGCTGCATCTGTTTCAAAAACCGCTGCCAGAGGTGTTTAAAACTGAGATTGCTGACCCCTGTGGCCTGTCCGATCAATGGCGCTGGGTCGGCTATGACCACGCCTGGGTTCAAATTAATGGGCAGCGCATGCCATCGGTGCCGGGTGGCTCGCACTGGGGTGGTGGCGTATCCATTAGCGCCACCGATCAATACAAACTGACCCATATGCTGTTGCGAGACGGTGCCGTCGATGGCAAGCAAATCCTATCCAAGCAATGGCTCACGCAAATGCGAACACCTTGCTCGCTAGCCCCGTTTTACGGCTATTTGGTCTGGCTCAATGACCACCAACGCATATTCAAGTCGTTATCGACTCAGGCCTATTTCGGCATGGGTGCAGGCGGTCACTTCAGTGTGGTAGATCCTAGCCGGCAACTCGTTGTTATCGTGAGATGGCTTGAGGCAAGTCAAGCCGACGAGTTTCTACGACGCGTCGTCGATGCTACCGACCAAACATAGCGGGTAATATGTCAAGAAGCAGTGTGCACAAGCAGACTCGAACCCGAATCGACACGAAACCGAACCTGAATCAAACTTAACGACCAACGGAGAAAGCATGTTTCCAGAGTACCGTGACCTTATTACTCGCCTGAAAACCAGCGACCATCACTTCACGCGCTTGTTTGACAAGCACAATGAGCTAGACCAGGAAATCAAGAACCTCGAAGAGAGAATTCCTCCAGGGTCTCACGAAGAGATCGAGAACCTGAAAAAAGAAAAGCTGGCCTTGAAAGACCAGCTCTACGACATCCTACAAAAACACGACCAGCAAGGTTAAGGACTCGATCGTCGCACCATTTCCCAAATAGTGCGTCTAAGCCCTGAGACCAAACTGCAGAAGTCACAAACGCCGAGCATAAAGCTCGGCGTTTGTGTATGTGCCCTTCAGTTCTGCTCTGCTCGCCCTAATTGCCCTACTACTTGGCAATATTGCCGGGGAAACACAAGCCGCCTGTGATTTCGACGGTCGTGGCGTTAAGCGCCTCGTTTTGCGCACAGTACGCAATCATGTCCGCAATTTCGGTTGGTTTGATCAGCCTACCCAAGTGGACATCCTTTAAGATCGCCTCGAGTGCGTCTTGGTTCATGTCCTGCAGGATTTTGGTCTCGGTGTAGCCCGGCGCAATCCCAACGCAGCGGATGTTGCGAATCTTACGCAACAAGAACTCCCCCACGATGATCTTGGGAAATCGCTCGATGGCCGCTTTGGTTGCCGAGTAATTGATTTGCCCTACCTGACCAATCTTGTTCACTGAAGATATCGGCACCAACAAACCATCCCAGCCGCCATTGGCCATCGCCTCCGCGCAATCGCGTAGGGTCAAAAACGTGCCAGTCAAATTAACGTCGATGACGGTTTTCCACTTGTCAAAGCCGAGTTTTCTGGAAACCTGGCCGGTATTTTTATCGATATTGAGCAACGTGCCATCGCGAATCACCCCAGCACAGCTCACAGCGATGTTTAACTGGCCGAAAGCCTCAAGCGTTTGGCTAACAAAGCGAGCCGAATCCTCTTCCACAGTCACATCACCGGCAATCGCAACGGCGCGCGCACCTGTAGGATCAATCTCGTCGCGAACTCTTTCGATCTGCGTCAAATCACGGTCAATCAGCGCAAGGCGGGCGCCCAGACTGGCCAAATGTTTCGCAGTCGCCTCACCGATGCCGCTAGCCGCACCCGTGATGAGTGCCACACTGTTTTTAATTTCCATGAATGGTCCAGCCTTTTTCTGACAAGTTGTTTGTTATCACACTCAGCAGTCAATGGCTCAGTGCTGCTGCGATGCGCAAAAAGTGTATCAGGTTAGGGACTTGAGAATGCTCGGCGCGAACTGCGCCACATCAAACAATTAGTCGCAAGTAGGCATCAGAAACAACGCAAAAAACAAAGAACCAAAAGAAAGAGCCAAACGAAAGAACCAAAAACAAAAAGAGCGACTGTCTATAAGTCGCTCGCGCTATCGCTGTGATTTTGCTGTGCTTTAGATATTCTGGTAGGCGGTATTGGATTCGAACCAACGACCTCCACGATGTCAACGTGGCGCTCTAACCAACTGAGCTAACCGCCTAGAATACGGAAGATCGCAATGATACCCTGACCGCGTGTGCCTGTCAAAAAGACAAAACACAAGATAAAGGCAAGATCAGATCACGATCAGGGCAAGAACGACGAGCGCACAAAAACCTCCCTAGGGCTCAAGTATCGGCCCGATCTAGATCGGCGGCTGTCACTTGCGCCACAAAGGCGGCGATTTTTTCTGGCGACTTCAAACCGGGCTCAAGCTCAACGCCCGTACTGACATCAACGGCCTCTGGCGCTAGACGTCCTGATAACTCACGCACGTTGGTTTCATTAAGCCCGCCAGACAAAATAACCGGCCTCGCCCGCTCGGCCAGCACATCGGCCAGCAAAGCATGGTCAAAGGCGTGTCCACTGCCGCCGTACGCTGGGGTGTAACTGTCAAATAACCAAGCACGGGCATCCATGTGTGCGTGACATGCTGCAAGTAAGTTTTCCGGGGTATCTAGTCCGGGCGCACCGACACGGAAAGCTTTGACGTAGGGCCAATTGAATTGACCACAAAACGCTGGCGTTTCATCGCCATGAAACTGCAAATAAGACGGATGCATGTTTCGAATTACCGACTCAACGAGATCAACGGCTGGCTCAACAAACAAGGCAACTGTTGAAACAAATATGCCAGCCTCACGCGCCAAGGCGCCTGCCTGCTCTGGTGTGACATAGCGCCGACTTTTGGGATAAAAAACGAATCCAAGCGCATCCGCACCGCTCGCGCAAGCAGATCTAACATCTTGCTCGCGCGTCAGACCGCAAATCTTGATGCGTGTGCGCTCGGGCAAAACAATCGCGTTCAGTGCCTGCATTAAAAAAGCTCCAAGTTATGCATGGATGTATCTGGGTCGGCTGGTGGATTTGGTAAAACATCTGCTGGATAGGTTACCTGAGTCAAATATAGACCACTAGCGCTAAAGGTGGGCGCTGCCAAAGTACGATCACGGGCTTGCAAGATACGTTTGAGGTGTTCGAGATCGGTCCTACCCTGCCCGAGCAACACAAGCTCACCCACGATATTGCGCACCATGTGATGCAAAAAAGCGTTCGCTTTCAAGTGCACGAGAATCAAATGCTTGCGCTGCTCGACCACCAAGCTGTGCACGGTTCTAACCGGACTGGCTGCTTGGCATTGTGATGACCGAAAACTCGAGAAATCATGCTCACCAACAAACAAGTCGGCACCCGCCTGCATGATGTGCGCATCCAACGGCCGAAAGCACCAACCTGCCCTACCTGCCCACAACGGCTGACGCACCGCCGTATTGCAGATAACGTATGTATATGAACGAGTGATCGCACTGAACCGTGCATGAAACGCTTCAGAAACCGACATCGCCCACTGCACCGCAATCGAATCAGGCAAGGCGCTGTTTAACCCTCTCACCCACGCGGACTCAGGACGGCTAACGGGCGAATCAAGGTGCACCACTTGCCCTAACGCATGAACACCCGCATCGGTTCGGCCGGCGCAAATGGTGTTGACTGGCGCCGCAACAAATGAGGCAATTGCGGCCTCTAGCTGATCTTGGACCGTTTGCCCACCTGGCTGTGTCTGCCACCCTGACCAACCACGTCCGTCGTAGCTGATTCCAAGCGCTACACGGCCCATGAATCCTAGACCTTGCCGTCAGGCTTACCAGGAGCCTCTGGTTTGTCATCAAGCGACAAATCAATGTCTTTTAGCTTTTCATCAAAGTTCGCAGGTGTCCGCTCAACTATGTCCTGAGCTGCAGCAACCTGGGCAGACTTGTTCTTGCTAGCGCGTAGGGCCCAAGCCAAGATCAAGGCGATCAATGCCAACAGCAAGGCAATCGCCGCGGTCGTGTTGTCTGCGACCCAATGGCTTAGTCGTGTAAAGATGTTTTGATTGGTATCGGTGGCAGCACCTACCTGAGGATCTGCACTGGTATTGGAAGCACTGGTATTGGAAGCACTGGTATTGGAAGCACTGGCATTGGCATCGCTAGTGCTGGAATCGCTGGTGCTGGAAGCACTGACACCAGGAGAATCTTCCTTTGCCGCACCCTGCTCACCAGCAGAAGCGTTCTCGCTTGTCGCACTCTGCGACGCAACCGATGTTGCTGCACTCAATGTTTGATTATCGCTTGTTACCGCAGCCACGGCTTGCTCGGTGTCCGTTTGTGCGTTGCCTGCTTGTGCAGTGTTAGCGCGTTGGGCTTTGACACTTTCAGCGATGGCATTTTTCAAGTCATCAACGTTTTGCTCTAACGCCGCTTGTCTATCGCTTTGTTCGGCCAATTGCCTCTGGCCTGAGACTAAAGCATCAGCCTGCGCTGAATTGCTATCACCTTCAGCGGGCGTCAGACGAACCTCATCGTTGACCGGTGCATCAGGCTCTTGCGCAGCCGGTTCGACTGACTTAGGCTGACCCTCATCGGATTGGTTTTGCAATGTTTGCGTTGAGGCATCAGCAGCGATACCGACATCGCCTTGAGTGCCGCCCGAGCCTTGCCTGAACGCCCTGACCTGAGCCAAGTACTGCGCCTTGGCAAAATCGGGATCAACTGCTCGAACAGCATCGGGGTCCGGCACACGCAACGAAGCACCCGCTTTGAGCAAGTTCATGTTGTCACGCATGAACGCATCTGGGTTGGTGCTAAAGAGCGCCCAGAGTTGCTGATAGATGTTGGCGCCCTTTACCGGGAACTGTTCAGCGATTCCAATGAGTGTGTCACCGCGCTGTACCGTAATCGCCTCAGTTGCCAATCGAACTGTCGGAGGCGGTGGCACGATGATGCTGGTCTGAACGGTACGGCTGGAAGCTGACGTTGACACGTCGAGCAACACATCGATCACCGTTTGTTCACTGACTGCCGAGGAACGAACATTGATTAAACGACTGTTCTCATCGGCGCCTGCCTGCACGTTAAGCGATAGCGTTTCTAGAGCCACCGGCGGGGTTAAGCCCGCTGCCTGCCATTGCTCGGGGTTAGCTAGTCTGACCGCTAGTGAGGCGGCATCGCTAGCGTTCAAACCCTTAACAGGCACAACAACAGCCAAAGGTTGACCCGGCGCGGAAACGACCCGGCTGTGACCCACCTCAAATGCCATCGCATTTGGCGCGAGCATAAAACCGGCGAAAGCCATTAAACAAGCGAACGCAGGGCGCATCGCCACAGTCATCACAACATTTTTCATATTATTTTTCATATTGACCAAAGCTTAACTCCGTACGAACACGTACGATATGAGCGAATGCCGAGTTATTCGCTCTAAATTGACACCAACTTTAACAAAAGCGTCTTAAACACGCTTAAGTAAGATGTTCAACATGCGGCGCAACGGTTCGGCCGCACCCCATAAAAGTTGATCGCCGACCGTAAAAGCGCTCAGATATTGTGGGCCCATGCTCATTTTGCGTAGGCGTCCAACCGGAATATCAAGCGTACCGGTCACCGCAACCGGCGACAAATCAGCCATGGTCGCTTCCTTGGAATTAGGGATAACTTTGGCCCAAGGTGTGCCGTTTTCTAGGCGTTCAGTAATCTCATCGAGCGGCACGTCTTTGGTCAGTTTGATCGTTAATGCCTGGCTGTGGCATCGCATCGCACCAATACGCACACACAATCCATCAATGGGAATAGCAGGCTGATCAAAGCCCTCGCCGCGCCCGAGTATCTTGTTGGTCTCGGCACCCCGAGTATCTTGTTGGTCTCAGCGCCCGCTTTCCATTCTTCGCGCGAGACACCGTTGCCCAGATCTTTGTCGATCCATGGGATCAAGTTGCCGGCTAGCGGCACACCAAAGTTGTCAACGGGTAACTCACCACTTCTTTGTAAATCGAGCACCGCTTTGTCGATTGCCAGAATCGCAGAAGCCGGATCAGCCAACTCAGCACTAACCCGTTCATTTAACAAACCGAACTGCTTAAGCAATTCGCGCATGTGCTGAGCGCCACCACCGGATGCTGCTTGGTAAGTCATGCTGGTCATCCACTCAATCAGACCAGCGTTAAACAATCCAGCCAGTCCCATGAGCATGCAAGAGACTGTGCAATTACCACCAACAAAGTCTTTTGTGCCTTTTGCCAACGCACGGTCTATGACGCCACGGTTAACCGGGTCCAACACAATTACCGCCTCTGGGCTCATACGCAGCGTACTTGCAGCATCGATCCAATGCCCTTGCCAACCAGACGCACGTAACTTAGCGTGCACCGCTGAGGTGTAATCACCACCTTGCGTGGTGACAATGATGGGGAGTTTTTTTAAAGCCTCGAGGTCGTGCGCGTCTTGCAGAACCGATT
>Ga0209953_1000442_pt1 | contig 14660 bp, 11 predicted proteins | sample SalPonred_H2O_MG_FD_185713 | JGI IMG/M metagenome (GOLD analysis project Ga0209953, IMG submission 185713) | Salt pond water microbial communities from South San Francisco under conditions of wetland restoration - Salt Pond MetaG... | ecosystem: Environmental > Aquatic > Non-marine Saline and... | reverse complement strand
CCTCCTGCGGGCTCGGGGGCTGCACGTAACGCCGCAGCGCCTCGCGGTCCTCGGCGCGGTGACTTCCCACCCGCACGCCACCGCCGATTTGGTCTTGGAGCAGGTGCGCACCAGCATCGGGGCCATCTCCAAACAAGCGGTCTATGACTCCCTCTCGGCTTTGGTCGAGGCGGACATTGTGCGTCGGATAGAACCCGCGGGTTCACCCGCGCGCTACGAAACCCGGGTCGGTGACAACCATCATCACGTGGTGTGCCGGCAGTGCGGCGCCTTGGCCGATGTGGATTGCGCCGTGGGTGACACTCCATGCCTGACCGCATCAGACGATCAAGGTTTCGTCATTGACGAGGCCGAGGTCGTGTACTGGGGTACGTGCTCGCACTGCGGCGCTAACCCGCAACAACCGCCCTTAACAACTTCATCCAAATAGCAATCACCACCACTAGGAGAGGTACGCATGGCAAACGAGAGCAAGTGCCCGGTCGACCACGGTTCCGTGGGCGTGGGCACCCAGAACGAGGACTGGTGGCCCAACCAGCTGAACCTCAAGGTCCTGCAGCAAAATCCCCCTGTCGCTGATCCGATGGGCGAGGACTTCGATTACGCCGAAGCCTTCGATTCCCTCGACCTCGCCGCAGTGAAGGCTGACCTCGTCGCGCTGATGACTGACTCCCAAGACTGGTGGCCTGCTGATTACGGTCACTACGGCCCGCTGTTCATCCGGATGGCCTGGCACAGCGCCGGCACCTACCGCACCAGCGACGGCCGCGGCGGCGGAGGTGCAGGTATGCAGCGCTTCGCTCCGCTGAACTCCTGGCCGGACAACGCGAACCTGGATAAGGCTCGCCGCTTGCTGTGGCCAATCAAGGCCAAGTACGGCAAGCAGTTGTCCTGGGCTGACTTGTTCATCCTGACCGGCAACGTTGCCCTGGAGTCGATGGGATTCCAGACCTTCGGATTCGGTGGCGGACGCCCCGATGTCTACGAACCGGACGAGACCTACTGGGGTTCGGAAGCCGAGTGGCTCGCCGACGAGCGCTACAGCGGTGACCGCGATCTGGAAAACCCGCTCGCCGCGGTTCAGATGGGTTTGATTTACGTCAACCCTGAAGGCCCCAACGGCACCCCGGATCCGATGGCCTCGGCACGCGATATCCGCGAGACCTTCGCTCGCATGGCGATGAATGACTACGAGACCGTCGCCCTCACCGCAGGTGGCCACACCTTCGGAAAGATGCACGGCGCGGGTGACGTCGAGAAGTACGTCGGCCCCGAGCCAGAGGGCGCACCGCTGCAGGACATGGGCCTGGGCTGGATCTCCACCCTGGGAACCGGCAACGCGGACTACACAATCAGCTCCGGTCTCGAAGGCGCGTGGACTGCCACTCCCACCACCTGGGACATGTCCTACTTGGAGACCTTGTTCAAGTACGACTGGGAGCTCACCAAGAGCCCGTCTGGTGGTCAGCAGTGGATCCCGACCGATCCGGAAGCCGCGAAGTTGGTTCCAGATGCGTTCGACCCGAACAAGACGCATGCCCCGGTGATGACAACCGCGGACCTCGCCATGAAGGTCGACCCAATCTACGAGCCGATCTCTCGGCACTTCCTGGAGAACCCAGAGGAGTTCGCCGACGCGTTCGCACGCGCGTGGTTCAAGTTGACCCACCGAGATATGGGACCGAAGTCTCGCTACCTCGGCCCCGAGGTTCCGGCGGAGGATCTCATCTGGCAGGACCCGGTCCCGGCCGCGAGCGGGCAGCTCGTGGGCGAGGCGGACGTTGCCGCACTGAAGGACAAGGTCTTGGCTTCGGGCTTGACCGTCTCCGAACTCGTTTCCACCGCGTGGGCGTCGGCCTCCACCTTCCGTGGCACCGACAAGCGCGGCGGTGCTAACGGTGCGCGGATTCGACTCGAGCCGCAGCGCGGTTGGGCGGTGAACAACCCCGATCAGCTCGACAAGGTCTTGAAGAACCTCGAGGGCATCGGCTCGGAGTTCAACGCCGCCGGTGGCGCGCAGATCTCGATGGCCGACCTCATCGTGCTCGCAGGTGCTGCGGGCGTCGAGAAGGCCGCAAAGGATGCCGGTCACAACGTCACGGTTCCCTTCACCCCGGGTCGCACCGACGCAACCCAGGAAATGACGGACGTCGAGTCCTTCACCGTTCTCGAGCCGCTCGCCGACGGCGTGCGCAACTACGTCACCAAGGGCCAGATTCGCCCAGCCGAACAACTGATGGTCGACAAGGCCAATCTGCTCACGCTGTCGGCCCCCGAGATGACTGTTCTCACCGGCGGCATGCGCGTGCTGGGCACCAACTACGACGGCTCTGACGTGGGCGTGCTCACCAGCGAGACGGGCAAACTCACCAATGACTACTTCGTGAACATTCTCGATATAGCCACGACGTGGGAGCCGACGGACGACACCGAAACCCTCTTCCAGGGCAAGGACCGCAAGAGCGGTGAGGTTAAGTGGACCGCAAGCCGGATGGATCTGGTCTTCGGTTCGAACTCGCAACTGCGTGGCATTGCTGAGGTCTACGGCTCCGCCGATGCCCAGGAGAAGTTCGTCAGGGACTTCGTCAAGGCCTGGGACAAGGTGATGATGCTCGACCGCTTCGATGTGAAGTAATCGAAATCCAAACCCGAAGAGGGGACGTCGGCCACCCGGCCGACGTCCCCTCTTTCGTCACTTGGACAGCTCCACCAATAGTCCCTACGCTTCGTTGACCGCAGTTCCGGCGACACGAGGGAGATGTGACACGGCGTGAGTTCATCTCTCTTGCGTCGTAAGTCCGCCGAGGACCTGCTGGCTCATTCGGACCTCGCCCCGACGATGGGGCGCTCAGCATTGCTGTTCTTCAGCGTGGGATCGATTGTCGGTAGCGGCATTTTCGTAATTCTCGGTGTAGCCATCCCGAAGGCCGGTCCGGCGGTGCTGTTGTCATTCTTGCTCGCAGCCTTCGCCGCGCTGCTCTCTGCACTGTCCTACGCCGAACTCGCGAGCACCATCCCGGCCAGCGGCTCGTCCTACTCCTACACCTACGCGACTCTCGGCGAGATCATCGCGTGGGCTGTCGGTTGGATGCTGATGCTGGAGTACGGAGTGTCCGTGGCTGCTGTCGCGGTCGGCTGGGGCGAATATTTGAATACGTTCTTGTCCTCATTCGGGGTGACCATGCCTACGTCGTTCACGCAGCCTCCTGGGGAAGGCGGTCTAGTCAACATTCCCGCGCTGATCGTGATCGCTGCCTGCGCAATTCTGCTTATTCGGGGGGCCTCGGAATCCGCGCGAGTGAACATGACGATGGTGTTGTTGAAGATCGCCATTCTGATCTTTTTCAGCGTCGTAGCTTTCACATCGTTCGATGGCTCGAATCTGACTCCGTTCTTGCCGCTCGGACTACTCGGGGTGACCGCGGCAGCCGGACAGGTCTTCTTTTCGTATATCGGATTCGATGCAGCCTCGACCGCTGGTGAGGAGGCCAAGAATCCTCGCAAGGACCTGCCCTTCGCAATCATCGGAAGCCTTGCCATCGTCACCGTGTTGTATCTACTTGTCACCATTGCCGCACTCGGTGCCCGCCCGTGGCAACAGGACGCAGGATCGGGAGCCGAGGCCATCTTGGCCACAATCGCCAACGCATCCGTCGGTGGAACTTGGGCGGGCAATCTCATCGCCCTCGGTGCCATCGTTTCTATTTTCAGCGTTGTGCTGGTCACTCTCTACGGCCAAACACGCATCTTGTTCGCGATGGCTCGCGATGGGTTACTGCCCAAGGTCTTTACCCGCATTAACCCGCGCACCAAGACACCCAACGTAAATACCGCCATCGTCGCCGTCGCCATCGCTATCCCGGCATCGGTGGTCTCGTTGGGCCAATTGGCCGAGGCGACGAGCATCGGAACTCTCGGCGCGTTCGCGGTGGTCAACGTTGGAGTCATCGTCTTGCGTCGTCAACGCCCCGACCTGCCGAGAGGCTTCACCACTCCGTTGTTCCCGTTGCTACCTATAGCGGCAATCGTGTTGATCGTCGTCATCGTGGCTGGCCTAGATCCCATCACCTGGCTGGTTTTCGCTTCTTGGATGGCCGTGGGAATGGCCGTCTACTTCGGCTACTCGCGATCACATTCGGTTCTTGCCCGAAAGTGACGCGCAAATGACACCGGAAGTTCTCTGTTTGTCGCGACCATCTACCCTCTGATAGACAGCCGATCCAGGGAGTTCCCGTGACCAACCCGCAATTTTTCAACGACGCGGTCGCCCGTGATGTCCCGCGCAACACCATTCCGCGTGAGCCGATGCCAGCGAGTGCCGCCTACCAACTCGTGATGGATGAAGCGATGCTCGACGGCAATGCGCGGTTGAATTTGGCCACCTTCGTCACCACCTGGATGGACGAGGAAGCGGACAAGATCTACGCCGCCGCTGCCGACAAGAACATGATTGACAAGGACGAGTACCCACAGACCGCGGCGATAGAGAAGCGGTGTGCAGAGATGGTCGCTCGGTTGTGGCATGCGCCGGAGCCGAACACCACCGTCGGAGTCTCGACCGTCGGTTCCAGCGAGGCGTGCATGCTGGGCGGGCTCGCACTCAAACGCCGCTGGCAACACGCTCGCAAAGCTGCGGGAAAAGACGCCAGTAAGCCGAACCTGGTGATGAGTTCGGCAGTGCAGGTCGTATGGGAGAAGTTCTGCAACTACTGGGACATCGAGGCGCGGTACGTGCCCATCTCCGATGAGCACCCCACCCTCGACGGCACGAACGTCACGGACTACATCGACGAGAACACCATCGGCGTGGTGGCAATCATGGGTGTCACCTATACCGGTGCCTACGAGCCGGTGGCCGCGATCGCCAAAGCACTCGATGAACATCAGGCGAAGACGGGCCTGGATATTCCGATCCATGTTGACGGGGCTTCTGGGGGCTTCATCGCCCCCTTCTTGCAGCCGGATATCGAGTGGGATTTCCGCCTTGAACGAGTGAAATCAATCAATACCTCCGGACACAAGTACGGGCTGGTCTACCCGGGCTTGGGTTGGGTTGTGTGGCGCACCAAGGCAGACCTACCCGAGGACCTGGTGTTCAACGTCAGCTACCTCGGCGGTGACATGCCAACCCTCGCGCTGAATTTCTCCCGGCCGGGCGCACAGGTCCTTCTGCAGTACTACCTCTTCTTGCGACTCGGCTTCCAGGGCTACAAGACCGTTCAACAAACCACACAGGACGTCGCTATGTACCTGGCCAAGCACATTGGTGAGATGGCACCATTCAGCCTGCTCAGTGACGGATCCACCATTCCGGTCTTCGCGTGGCAGCTCAACCCCGGACACACCAAGAACTGGACGTTGTACGACCTCCAGCAACGGCTGCGTGCCCACGGGTGGCTTATTCCGGCTTATCCACTACCCGACAACCTGAGCGATCAGGTGGTGCAACGCATCGTGGTGCGAAATGGAATGAACATGGATCTTGCCTCCAACCTCCTGCGAGACATCCACACCGAAGTTACGTACCTAGATTCCCTTAGTGGCCCGCTGCCGACTCCGAAGAGCACCAGCAGCTATCACCACTAGTTGCGCTTGGTCCACCGGAAGGTCAAGGCGGCACCGATAGTGCCCACCACGAACCACAGCGCAAGGACGATAGCTACGCCGGACAGGTTCCATGTCGCACCGATCTCCCCGCCCTCGTACGCATCCGGAAGGAACACATAACGCATTCCCTGGGCTATCCACTTCAAGGGGAAAAGCGAGGCGATGTTCTGCAGCCACTCCGGCAACTGCGAGAACTGTAGATACACCCCCGAAATGAACTGCAGGATCAATAGCGGGGGAACGATCACACTTGTGGCGCTCTTGGCGCTGCGCGGAATCGCGCTCATGGTGATTCCCAGAACCGCAGATGAAACGATGCCCAGTACGAAAATCCACGAAAGCGTCAGCCACTTGAACGGTTCAGTCGGCAGGCCGGCTCCAAGCATCACCCCACCGACCACAAGCAAGATCACCAACTGTGCAAAGCCGGTGATAAACACCTGTCCGAACTTGCCGATGAAGTACGAGACAGGTGCGATCGGGCTGCCTGCGAGCCGTTTGAGTGTTCCGTCATTGCGCTCAGTAGCGATATCGATACCAAGGTTCTGTGCTCCGGAGATGAAAATACCCATAGCAACCATCGCCGGTAGGTAGTACTGCGCGGAACTGACCTCGATGCCGAGTTGAGGGATTCCAAAATTTTGAGCGCTGAAGGCAACACTGAAAACCAACAGCATCATCAGGGGGAAGGAGAAATTGAAGAACATCGAGTCCGGGGTGCGGACGTATGTCTTGAGTTCATAGCCAATCCGGGCAACTCCCACCCGCAGCACACTCGGCAGGGTCGTGTTCACTCCTCGCTCCTACCGTCGAGCATGGCTAGGTACACGTTTTCCAGGGTGGGGGTTCGCACGTCCAGTCCCTCGGGTTCTCCCCCTAAGCGCTGAACCAGATTGGCCACGAAAGCACCGGGGTGTTCCGTCGCTTCGCTTCGTCGGGCTCCACTTTCCAACCAGCTCACTACCGGCACCCGCAACTGCGTACCTCCGATGCGCGAGACGGCATCCAAAGCCACAAGTCGTCCATCAAGAATGATTCCGGCGCGATTGCCAAGCTCTTCGGCTTCATCGAGATAGTGCGTAGTGAGCATGATCGTGGTGCCCTCAGCTTGCAGTCGACGAATCACCTCCCAGAACTGCCGACGCACCTCCGGGTCGAAACCTGTGGTGGGCTCATCGAGAAACAGCAGTTCCGGGTTGCCGATCATCCCAAGTGCCACATCCACGCGATGTTGCTGACCGCCGGAGAGCTTTCGTATTGCGGTCTCGGCCTTGGCGGCAAGGTCGACGGCATGGATGACTTCATCGACGTCCCGAGGATCCGGATACAACGAGGCGAAATGCTGCAGCGTCTGCCGGACGGTGAGCCTGCCGAGGTCTCCTGCCTGCTGGAGCACGATGCCGATCCTTGCCTTGAAGGCCCGGTCGGCCTTCTGCGGATCGATCCCGAGAACCGCCACCTCGCCTGCAGTGCGATCGCGGAAGCCTTCGAGGATCTCGATCGTGGTCGACTTGCCTGCCCCATTCGGGCCGAGCAGCACGAAGGTCTCACCCCGAGCAATCGAAAAGGAGATGTCGTCCACTGCACGAAGCGAGCCGTACTGCTTGGTCAGCCCGGCAACGGATACGGCGACATCACTCATCGATCCGACTCACACCCCACCTTTCGACTCTACTGTTTCCTCATGAGCGCATCGGCATCCACCAAGTCCCCATCCTCGAAACTGACCTTCGCGCAAGCCAGGCGCCAGCACTGGCTGGACGGCTACACAAGGCGCGTATCACCGCTGCTGTCCCTGCTCGCGCTGGTGTATCTGGCCACGTTTTCGATTCAGGCGATCTGGTACCAGCCGCAGGAAACGTGGTTCCAGTGGATGAACACCTTCAGCTTGGCTTTGTGGGTGTTGTTTGCTGTCGATCTACTTTTCCGATTCCTGATGTCGACCGCCAAGCGTCACTTCTTCCAAAGGAACTGGCTGGACACCATCACAGTGGTCGTGCCGCAATTTCGTGCGCTACGCGCCTTGCGCGCATTCACCGCCAACGGCGTCATCTCCAAAAAGACTGGCTTAATTAGCAGCGGCGGGTTGACATCCGCAGCTCTGGCCGCACTGCTCGTGGTCTGGATCGGCAGCGTCATGGTGTTGAACGCCGAGCGCGGCGCACCGAACGCCGAAATCGTGAATATCGCTGATGCTGTGTGGTGGGCTTTCGAGACCGTCACCACCGTTGGCTACGGAGACTTCGTTCCCGTCACTTGGAACGGCCGTGCACTTGCTGTCTTGGTGATGCTCGTGGGCATCAGCGTTTTGGGCATCGTCACCGCCTCGCTCTCGGCGGCTCTTGTCAAGCGCACACACAAAGGACCAGACCGGGTAGAGGAAGTCCTTAAAGAACTCGAGCACCTTAAGCAAATGGTCGCTCGGCTTGAAGCTGCTCAGTCCGGCAAGACGCCTTGACGGGTAGCGCTCGCGGTTATCAGGTCGCGAAGCAGATCCGTATCCACATTCCAATCGACCGGCACCTGGATGGTTTTCTTGTTGAGTGAATAGGCGGCTAGACGCTCGCGAAAATCCTCAATCACTTGGGAGTCATACGGAGCGATGAGAATGTGTTGAGTAAAGACGCCTAGGCCAAATACATAGGCACCTTCAAGTTTCACCATGGGTTGGTTCCAGGCGATAACTACCTCCGCCTTGGGAAAGGCCTCGACGATTGAAGCCAACACCGCTCGTACGGTGGCCTGCTTGGTCGCGTCGTGTTCGGCTAGGTAATCGTCGACGGTGGCATACCTTTGCGCGCTAGTCGACCCGCGTGAAAACTGCACAAGCGCGTTGGCGTGGGCTCGCGAAAAGCCATGCTGTTCTTGCAGGAAGGCCATCTGATCGGGATACCGGCGACCGGCTACCTTCTTCATTTCCCGATGCCAGTGGGACATCGGCTTGCCGTACCGCTTCTCGATGGCGGGGAACAACGATGCCCTGTCGGCGCTACCCGTCATACCCCGGATCGTAGATGCGCGTTTCGCCTATCCCTGCCATAGTCATGATGTGATCGCGAAGAGATGGCCACTGGGCGTATTCGCCCTAGCCCTGGGCACGGTGCTGGCTATTGCTCCCGTGATGGCTCACCAACCAGTGGATCTCGATCAAGGGGACTCTTCTCCCGCCCGAGGGCCGCTACTCGTTGACGGAACGGTCTCCTTCGCTGTCAACGCCGATGTTGCCCGAGGTGACCGCCGAGGTTTCCGTTTCGATCTCGATAACGGGGACACCATGGCCATCCAACTCTTGATTCGCGACACACCTCCCGGCAACCGCCTGGCCGCCTCACAGATGCCGCGCGTTACCGTCACCGACCCTCGTGGCAGAAAGACGCGGATGGTGATCAACGAACGCACCGAGTTCTATGAGCCCTACGGCGGCAACACCTACTTCTATCTCTCGCGCATGGAGAAAGAAGCCGTTCCGGGCACCTATCGGGTGCGGATCTCCGGGCGTAGCGAACGTCCGGTTCAAACGGTCGTGGCGGTGGGCTATCGCGAGGTTCCCGGACAGGTGCAAAACCGCTCGTCCAACGTGACTTTGTCCACTTTGCACGCAATCCCTGCAAACCGCGGCGGACGGGCAGTGGATGTGTACGCCGACGAAACTTTGGTGGCTGAAGGCCTCTCACGTACTGAACTGACCACCACAAAGCTCAAGGCCGGCACTTATGACATCGTCGTCGTTCCCGAAGGTGTTACACGTTTCACGAAGGATCCGATCCTGCGCGCAGATGACGTCTCCTTGGGTGCCGGAGACAACCACACACTGGCGCTCCACCTCTCCCCCACTGGTCAAGTCACGAGCACCGTGTTCGATAACGAGACTCGCACTGTCGGCCGCGACATGGGGAGGATGACTTTCCGACACATCGCTGCAGCACCGAGAGTGGATGTGCGAACACGCGGCTCAGTGTTGATGCAAGGCGTTCGGGGTGGCCAAGAAGCCGACAAAGGCGTGCGCTCGGGTGACTACAAGGTACGGATCGTCAAGGAGGGCACTCGCCAGAAGTTGGTGCCCACCAGCACCCACTCAATGGAGAACGCACCGGGGCGTCAGGACATGGGCGACAACCGGATCATTTACCTCTGGGGATCTGAGGATGACGAGTCCTTGAGTCTTGCCGTGCAGGAGATTCCACTCGACCTGCGTTGAGATCGGCGGCAGGGCCCGTCGCTTAACGCGGATAGTTCCCTTCTGGAGCGATTTGCGATACTCGATGCATGGTTTCCCGAGGGCATGATGCTCCTTGGCGGAGGGGGCCAATGTGGTGGCTAACGGCTCTTGCCGTTGTCGTCGTTGCCGCGGCCACGGTTTCTTTGTATTTGCTGCAGCCGCCGGGCGAAGCCATTGCCGCCGATGATTTGTCCTCGGATGCACCATCTTCTGAGCCCACACAATCCCCTGGGCCAATATCCACACCTACAGCCATCTCGACGCCCGAACCCCAGCCCACCTTCCCTCCCGATGAAGTCGACAAGAAGTGGCCCGACAATCCGCCATGGGACGCCTGTCCCGCGCCGATCTGGCCAGGGGAGCCCAACTCCGGCACCCCAGGAGACGGCCGACGAGTGTTAGTGCTTGGCGACTCCCTTACCCGAGATTCACAAGAACCCATGACGAAATACCTTGCAGAAAGCGGGTGGACTCCGACCTTTCGGTGCTGGGGCTCCAAGCGCCTGGACTGGGGCCTCGACCAGGTCAAGCGCGCTAAGCAACTTAACCAACTGCCCGAGTACGTAATCGTGGCACTGGGCACCAATGACATCTCCTGGGAGCAGCCCGCCACCACGGAGCGTCGCGTGAACACCATGCTTGATCGGCTTGGGCCCGATCGCCAGGTGCTGTGGGTCGATCTGGATATTGCCTACAGCACCTTCTCGATGACGCGAGCGGACTGGTTCAACAAGATGATCCGCCAGGTGGCCAAGGATCGACCGAACCTAAAGGTCGTCCCTTGGGAGAAAATCGCCCGTCAGGAAAACGCTGCTCGGTTCGATGGCATCCACTACGGAACGAGTGGATACAAACTTCGCGCGAGGGAACTAACCGACGCCCTCGACAAGCACGCTCGGTCACTTGCCCAGAAGAGCCCCTCACCATCACCCGAGGTTTCCTAGTTCACCAACGGCAGTAATCGTCGGTAAGAAAGTCACGCCACTCGCCGGAGTCTTTGGTCGCGAAGTTGCGCGGGCAGTTGCGATTGGTGTCCACACGATAAGCACTTGAATCGAGCGCCTTCAGGTCCACAAGGATGGGATGCGAGAAACCGATGTTGCGTCCGGCGCACGATCAGGCAAAATTAATCACGTTCATCAATCGAGCACAGCAGGGACCATCAGTACTAGCTCATTTCGGGAGGGATCATGGGTCGTCCCGATGTGCAGGTTGTGTGGTTCAAGCGCGACCTTCGGGTGCATGATCACGCGTCGCTCACTGCCGCGATAGATACCGGGGCTCCAGTTCTTCCGCTCTACGTCATAGAGCCCAGCCTCATAGCCCACCCACACACATCACCAAGGCACGTCGAGTTGGTTCTCGATGGCATAACCGACTTGCGTGGGTCTCTGGCTGCCCTTGGGGCGCCTCTCGTTGTGAGAGTAGGAGAGGTGGTTGACGTTCTCCAGGGCTTGTTCGACGAAGTGGCTATTGAATCGGTGAACTCTCATGAGGAATTCGGCACTTTGGCCACGTGGGAGCGTGATCGTGCAGTGGCCACATGGTGTCGGGCGCGCGGTGTGCGGTATCGCGAACACCGCCAATCAGGTGCGGTACGACGACTCACGTCTCGTGACACGTGGAGCCGGCAGCGCACGCAACTCTTTAATCAACCGCTGCATCGCAAGCCCAGTGCCGTACGACCAACGGAGGTCGCGCCGGGGCCCATCCCACAGTTGCGCGACCTCGGTCTGACGGCCGAGACGATGGCCTATCGACAGCAAGGTGGCGAGCGCATCGGACGAGAGGTCATGCACTCCTGGCTCAAAGAGCGTGTCTTCGGATACGAGCGCCACTTATCTAGCCCTTTGAGTGGCTGGGAAGGTTGCTCGCGGTTGTCTGTGCATCTTGCACTCGGAACTGTTAGCGCGCGCGAAGTTCACGCCCGAGTACAGGCGCGCAAGGGAGAGCCCTCGTCACCAAGACGGTCGCTGTCAGCCTTTGAGGAGCGCATCGCGTGGAGAGACCACTTCGCGCAGAAGCTCGAAGACGCGCCGCACATTGAGCACAGTGCATTGCACTCAGCCTTCGATGCCTTGCGACCAACCACACCGAGCCCCGTCGCACTCGAGGCATTCACTCAAGGTCAGACGGGTTATCCCATGGTCGACGCGGTGTTGCGATCTCTCGCCGCTACCGGCTGGACGACCTTTCGTATGAGATCAATGGTTACCTCCTTCGCCTCCTACGATCTTTGGTTGCCGTGGCAAGAGACCGGTTGCGTGCTGGCTCGCTGGTTTACCGACTACGACCCAGGGATCCACTGGCCGCAGATCCAGATGCAGTCGGGAATCACGGGCATGAATGCCCTGCGCATTTACGATCCCGTCAAGCAGCAAATCGACCACGATCCAACCGGTGAATTCGTACGGCAATGGGTGCCGGAACTTCGCGATGTTCCGGACTCTCTGTTGGCGACGCCCTGGCTGGTTGCAACCGGTGAACGCCACGGATATCCGGATCCGATCGTCGACCATGCCGCAGCGGTCTCGCAGGCCAAACGACGAATCGGCGCGGTGCGAGCGCAGATTCGAGGCGACGGTTCGACCAAGGCACTTCTAGAACGCCATGGCTCTCGGCGTCCGCCACCGGCACGGCGCCGCCGCTAGTTGGCCAACTTCATGGGTGGCTCACAGGCGTAGGTGGGGCGGGTCGGGCTCGAACCGACGACGACCAGATTATGAGTCCGGCGACTACAAGCTCCGGGTGGTGCGGGAAGGCTCTCGCGACAAACTCATGCCTATCAGCGAGCAAACGATCGTCAACAAGCCTGGGCGCCAGGACATGGGAAACCATCGAATCGTCTATCTGTGGGGATCCACCCGCAATGGTTCATTGAACGTGATGGTGCAAGACATTCCGCTCGGTCTTCGGTAACCCCAAGTATTCGGAGCTATTTGGAGGATGCGCGGCCAAATAGGCGGGCAAAAAATCCGGGGTGTGCTGCCTTGTATGCGGCCTTATCGGCGTCAGTGCAAGAACACTGCTGCGCCTTCGGCACCCCAGCCATGACTTGCTGAACGTGTTGACCACAACCCGCCCAGGTCTTCTTCTGACATACCTTGCAAGTGACTTGCTGACACATACGAAGACTTCCCTCTTCCGACTTAATGCTGCGTCCAGGGTCAGCAACGCTATCGGTACGCCACCGGTCAGTTCAGACCCGAATAGTCCTGCCATCCCTCAACGAGATGACGTTACAAAGAATGCCTCGGGCGAAGGTTACTTATTGCTTACCGCCGTGACAACACCCGCGTATAAGCCCTACCGCAAGATGAATCGTCACGCGGACGGCACCGTTCGCGCCTTTGCAGCAAACACCGCGACCGCGCCAAGCGTTGCGATTGCTGCCACGGCAATGGTGAGCGATGCACCCAAGAAATCGAGTGAGACTCCCCAGAGCATTGTCCCAATCGGTGACATGACACTTGCGGTGACAACGAGAGCGGCAACGCCAACCATCTCGTCACCGCCTCGATCCGACCGGGCTCCGGCCGAGATCAACAGGGGGCGATAGGTGAAGCGACTGGCACCCAGCCCGATCCCAAGAAGGGTCCAGATGACCAGATCGATGGCCGGCTCAAGGAAGACTGTCGACACGGCAAACGCCACCATGAAGCCACTCGCCGCCACGAGTGCCCACAGAGCGCCGGAGAATTCCGTGGTCCGGCGAAGCAGTCTTTTCATGATGCCGGGGACGAGAATTCTTCCTGCTGCAGTACCGGCCAGCATGAAGCCGGCGCCCGATGGCAAGGGGTCGTGATCCACATTGTTGAGGATGGGGACCAGCAAGTTGAACAGGGGCACCACGAGAATCACTGTGACGATCGTCAGTGTCGTGAGTCGCAGCAGTTGAGGATTCGTCCGGACAGCGTTCCACAAGTCTCGCGCGGAAGTGTGCATCCGCTCTGCCCGCTCCTGCATCGAGCGCGGGCTGCACCGACCTAGGAATACCGCGAGCGGAATCGTCAGCAGACCATTCGCCAAGATTCCAACACCGGGATCGGTCCGGTGAATGAGAAGCCCGCCAAGACTCGCACCGAGTATCGCTGCCACTCCGGAGACCACACCGCGACGAGCCAACGAGGTGGAGAGAGAGGCGGAATCGAGGTACGAGCGGGTCACGAATGGGGTCAGGATTCCGCTGACACCCGAAAGAAAGCCGAAGATAGGGGCCGCCAGATACAAGACGACAAGGCTTGAATCTGTGAAGATCTCGATGACGCCAACGACGGACCACGAAAAACAAACTCCTATTTGAGTGGCGAAAAAGACGCGGATTCTCCCCCACCGGAAGGTCATCCTCTCGACATTCAAGGAGGCGACCGCGGAAGCAGCCAGCATCAGACTTAAGAAGATTCCCGTTGTCAGACCACCACTACCGGTTGCGGCGTATGTCGACGCCGAAGTCGCGCCCAGCAAACCGACCATCGTGCCGGCGACGCCCAGACCTCCGACGAACAAGAATCCAACGGCTATTCGATCCACAGCTGGGGAACCGTCCTTCTCTGTGTCGGGCATTGCGTTTAGGTGACCCTCCACGGGAGTGGCGTGAGACACACTAGCGACATGGCAGCTTCATCGAAAGACGCTTCTTTGATCCTCAGAGCGCTGACAGTCCCTCATGCTCTTGCCCAACACCCACAAGGGGAAGTTCGATAACGAGTGGGGCGGGTCGGGCTCGAACCGACGACGACCAGATTATGAGTCCGGGGCTCTAACCAACTGAGCTACCGCCCCTTGCGGGACTACCACCTTACGATGTTGCTACTCGCAGTTGTGCACGATCCCG
>Ga0209953_1000441_pt1 | contig 14716 bp, 15 predicted proteins | sample SalPonred_H2O_MG_FD_185713 | JGI IMG/M metagenome (GOLD analysis project Ga0209953, IMG submission 185713) | Salt pond water microbial communities from South San Francisco under conditions of wetland restoration - Salt Pond MetaG... | ecosystem: Environmental > Aquatic > Non-marine Saline and... | reverse complement strand
GCCACCGGCGGGCGTATTCGCATCCGGCACTGGCCGCGCGTATCGATCCAGCCAACGGAGCAGATCTTGGAGGTTGTGCGAGCCTTCGGTGGTGTCGTCTCCACCGATGACGACGGCCTCCTCGTCGTCGGACCACCCGAACTGCGCGGCGTCCAAGCCGATCTACGCGATATCGGTGAGACCGCACCGACCTTCGCGGCACTCGCAGCGCTGGCCACCGAACCAAGCTCGCTACACGGCATCGCCCATCTTCGCGGCCATGAGACCGATCGACTCGCTGCCTTGCACGCGCAGATCAGTGCGCTCGGTGGCAACATCGAGCAAACCGACGATGCGCTGCTCTTTCGTCCAGCCTCCTTGTCCGGTAATTCGTTCCTTACCTACGAGGATCATCGAATGGCCACATGCGCAGCGATCCTCGGCTTGCGCGTGCCCGGAATCGAGGTGGAGAACGTTGCCACCACGGCGAAGACGCTCCCGAACTTCCCGCAGCGGTGGAATGCGCTGCTACCGGCGTGAGTAGACGCAAGACCGATCGGCTCGATGAGGACGATGTCCGCATCAGGCCGGGCAAGCACAAGACGAGGCCCCGCTCCAAGGATCGACCAGACCACGAAGATGCCAAGCCCGCGATCGTCACCACCGTCGATCGTGGTCGCTTCACCCTGCTCGATGAGACCGGATGCCAGCACTACGCCGTCAAGGCACGCGAGCTCGGACGCAAGGGGATCGTGGTCGGAGACGCCGTCGAGACAGTCGGGCTCAGCGACGAAACGACCACCGAGCGCGCCGAACGAGAGGACTTCGCGCGCATCATCCGTCGGCTACCACGATCGACCGTGCTTCGGCGCACGGCCGATGACCTTGATCCCGTCGAGCGGGTCATCGTCGCCAATGCCGATCAACTTGCGGTCGTGACATCCACGGTCGATCCCGCACCGCGCACCGGTCTCATCGATCGTGCCCTCGTGGCGGCCTTCGACGCCGGGATCACGCCGATGCTGTTCATCACGAAGTCCGATCTCGCCCCACCGACCTCGCTGCTCGAGGCCTACTCACCGCTGGACATCGCGATCGTCGATGCGAGCATCGGCGCGGGCAGGGAACTCCTCCTCGATCAGTTGACCGATCGCGCCACTGTGTTCGTGGGCCACTCCGGAGTGGGTAAGTCGACGTTGGTCAACGCGCTGGTTCCCGGTGCCGATCGATCCACCGGCGGCGTGAATGAAGTAACCGGAAAGGGGCGACACACTTCCACCAACGCGATAGCCCTCCCCCTTCCCGGGGGCGGCATCGTCATCGACACTCCCGGCATCCGCTCCTTCGGCCTCGCGCACGTCAACGCCGACCGGGTCATCCATGCCTTCGCGGATCTGGCGCAAGCAGCCGAAGCCTGCCCTCGCGGGTGCTCGCACAACGAGGCGTTCTGCGCGCTCGACGATGCAGTGGTGGCCGGCACGGTATCCGCGGCACGGCTGGAATCGTTGCGGCGCCTGCTTACCAGCAAGGAGGAAGCCGGCTACTGATCCGGTGCTGGAATTTGTCCCGGACGGGTGTTCTCGATAATGACACCCCAGACCGCTTCGCTTCCGGAATGACCGGTCACGATGGTGGCCACGGTCACGCCCACCGCTGCCACGATCACGGCCACGGCGAGCACCATGAGCCACCACGGGCGAGAACGGTTACCCGGAACCCCGCGCGCGAACAGCCAATAGGCCGTAACCAAGATCGCGAAGACCGTGGCCACGATCGGCAGGTTTCGCCCGTATTCGATGTGCGGCTCTGGATAACCGACCCGTGAAGCCAGTTGGCCCCCGGACAGCCGTGATACCCAAGCTGCGCCAGCGCCGAGCACGGCCACGATCGAGACCGCGAGTCCGAGGCGATGAATGGAGGATCGCCGTAGCGTGATGACGAGCGCACCGATGGCTGCTACCGGCAGCAACACGACGGTCGCGTGCACGATCAGGACGTGTGTGGGCAAACCGAAGATGGTGTCGAGCGGCGTTCCCACGGCACCACCCTAGGCAGAACCGGATCGAAAGACCCGCCCCATGAGATGATTTCCGGGTGCTTAATAAATCCGGTTCGACATTCGCTACCGCTTCGGTCATCGCAGTAGCGCTCGCCACGATTGTTTCGACCAACCCGGCGGGTGCTACGGCGGTAGATACCCAGGTCACGGACGCGGTGACCCAAGCGAACGTGAAGGTAGTGGGTAGCAGCCCGGCGATGTCGATGGGCACCGTCTACCAATCGACGGCCAATTCCACTGGGCTGAAGCTGAACAATTCGCCAGCACTCGTGACCCACGCCCAAGCGATTACTACCCAGGGCGTGCAACAGATCTACTCGGTCGACACGGCAGCGGCAGCGACTCCGACTAGTCGAATGAAGCCCCTGCGCCAAGACTCCGAGGCAAAAGTTCTTCGCAAAATCGATGCTATGGCGCAGCGACTCGCGGAGTGCGGCGATGACTGCGTGTTGAACCTGCACTTCCACATGACACCACGTCAACCACGCGATGCTCGCGATGATTCTTGCGACGTAGGAGACTTCGAAATCACCGGCGCGGATGTTTCAGCTGTAGAACCGACAACCCCAGCACAACTGCTCGCCACCTGCATCGTGGCTCGGATGGAGACGAAATCGGGCGTTGATGTCGAGGGGGTGGCGTGGTCGATTCCTGATCGCCCTCGATATCGCACCAACCCCGTGACAAGGGTCGACATGTACGTGCAACGGCTGCCCTAGGTTGCCAGCCATGGACGATCTCACGCTTGCGCTTGAGTTGGCGGATGCCGCCGACTCTATTTCGATGGATCGATTCCAAGCCAGCGATCTGGTGGTCGAGACGAAACCGGACATGACACCGGTCAGTGATGCCGACCGCGCCGTGGAGCGTTCGCTACGGGACCTGCTGGCCCGGCACCGACCGGCGGATGCAATCCACGGCGAGGAGTACGGATCCATCGAGGGATCTCGACAATGGATCATCGACCCCATCGATGGCACCAAGGGTTTCGTACGCGGGGTGCCCGTGTGGGCAACCTTGATCGGTCTACGCGAGGGCGATGCGATCACCACGGGTGTGGTGTCCGCACCAGCGCTCGGTCGCCGCTGGTGGGCGAAGGTCGATCGCGGCGCCTACTGCAGCGCACCTGGACAAGGCGAACCGCGTGGACCGTTGTCGGTGAGCGCGGTCGGGGAAATCGCCGATGCTTCCTTCGCCTTCTCCGATGCCATCGGCTGGGATCGAAGCGCACTCGATCGATTGCTAGGTGCCACCTGGCGGCAACGCGGACACGGTGATTTCTGGGCTCATGTGATGGTCGCTGAAGGAGTGGTCGACATCGCCGCCGAACCGGCATTGAAAGTGCACGACGTCGCCGCGCTGGTTCCCATCGTTGCCGCCGCCGGTGGCGAAATGAGCACATTCGCTGGCGGCGAACTGCCATGGAACGCTCCAACGGCCGAGTTCTCGCTGTTGACCACCAATGGCCGACTTCACAATTCCGTCCTAGATCTGCTTCGGACCTAGCCGCCGGTATCCCTAGGCCCCACCATGGAGGAACCTACGTAGAAGGGTCAGGGTTCGCCATGCGGGTACTGCAGATTCTCACCAACAAGGGCGGCGACATCTTCGCCATCACCCCCGAGGCAACCGTCGCGGACTTGGTCCGCACTCTCGCCGAGCGTCGAGTCGGGGCACTGCTCGTACGCGAGGCAGGCGGTGCGCTTGCCGGAATCGTCTCCGAACGGGACATCGTCCGCGCACTCGGCTCCCGCGAGGCCGTCCTGAACGACCCCATCGCTTCGATCATGACGACCGATGTGGTCACCGTCTCCCAGGAAGCAGACGTCTCCGACCTCATGCGATTGATGACCGAGCGCCGTATCCGGCACGTACCCGTCGTCGACGAGGACGATTCACTCGTTGGCGTGGTGTCGATCGGCGACGTCGTCAAGAACCGGATGGATGAACTCGAAAGCGAACGCGCCGCTCTCATGGATTACATCACGCAAGGTGGTTGACGCCGCGCTCAGCGAGGCTGGACCAACAGCGGCATACCTCCGCGGGGGCGGATAGTTACCAGCGGTTCGCCTACGGGCAGCGACCCACCCGGGGGGAAGGACACGGTGAAGTGCCGCGCGAGCTCGGCGATCACCATCACAGACTCCACATAGGAGAAGTCACGGCCGATGCAAAGCCGGGGACCCGCACCGAAGGGAATGTGCGCGAACCGCGGAATGTCGGTGTCGGTAACGAAACGGTCGGGCTGGAAGGAATCGGGATCGGTCCACAGGTTCGGGTGCCGCTGCAACAGCCACGGGCTCATGATGATCAACGCCCCTGCAGGGATCGCGGTGCCGTCGATCACGTCCGACTCCAGCGACTGACGAGTGATCAACCATGCCGGTGGGTACAACCGCAAGGTCTCCTCCACCACCGCCTTGGTGAAGGGCAATCGCGGATAGTCGTCGAAATCCACGGGACGCTCGCCCGCTACCGCGTCGGCCTCGGCGGCCACCCGCTCGGCAACGTCCGGGTGTTGTGCGAGCAGGCCCCAGGCCCAGCCCAGTGCGCTGGCGACCGTTTCGTGTCCCGCCACGATGAACGTCACCAGTTGATCTCGGATTTGCTCGACGCTCAGTGGGCGATCCTCGTCATCTCGCACCGAGAGCAATAGGCCCAGCAGATCCTCACCTGGGTCATCTCGACGAGCCGAGACCATCTCAGTGACGGCTTCATCCAACCGTGCAACCGATCGCCGAAGCACGCGATTGGCGGGTGTGGGCAACCACTCGGGTGGAGTGATGGGCACCCGTGCTCGGGCGACGACCACGTCCAGCGCTTCGAGGGTGGCTTCGGCGATCTCGCTGGAACGTCCGGTTAGATCGGTTCCCATCAACGATGCAGCCACGATCTCCAAGGCAGCACCCATCATGAAGGCGTCGACGTCCACCACGGTCCCCGGCTCCAGCGCGGACCACTGCCGCCGCACCCGCGCGGTCGCTTCGGCAACGTGACCGCCGACATCCTGTAACGCGCTGTGGTGGAACGCCGGCTGCAGGGCGCGGCGCTGCCCACGCCAGGCTCCGCCATCGGAGGTAAGCAGGCCCTCGCCTGTCACCAAGGACAAGGCCCGGTATTGGATCGTGGACTTGCCGTAGCCCCGTGCGTTATCGACCAACACATGGCGAACCCCATCGAGGCTGTTCACCAAGTAGGACGGGGGCCGGGGAATGGGGAATTGCGCGATATCCCCGAACTCGTTCCACGTGGCATCCAAGAAGGCCAGCGGATCCTTTCGGATCGTGCCGAAAGCTTGCAGCATCTGCGGACCAAGCGGTCCGGGTGCGGTAACCGGGGTACCGAGGAAGTGCGTGGGTTGCTTGCTCACGGGCTAAGGATCTGGTTCTCCTCGACGAACAATCGAACACGCGAAGCGACATGATCGAGTGAATCCTGCGCTACCGATGCGCCGATCTCGGTCGAGTAGGCGGCTTCGAACGCGGCCCGATCCTCGAACCACAGCTCGGCAACACCGTCGATTCCCTCACCATCGGTGACCTCGTTGAACCTGATCTCGCGGATGCCCGGCAATCGACGCGCCATCGGGGCGTGTTCGTGAAGCCACCATTGCGCGAACTGTTCGTGGGTCATGTCGACCCTTCGAGTGAGCAGGATCATGGCCTTGAACACGAATCGATCTCCCTTCGACCGACTACTGCGGCTTCTTCGTGCGGGCTCCTGGACGTCCCCCACATGACAACGCTAGGGCGATCACGATCTCATCCGCATGCGGGGCATCGGGGACTATGAGATCGACCGCATCCATATCGTCGAACACCCAACGGTCGTCCTTGTTGCCGATGGGCATCGTGATCTGCGCACCGGGACCGGCAACCTTCTTGGTTCCGGGGATGATGTCCGATCCCCCACCGATCGACGAGCGAACCGGGGCCCCGAAGCGAGGATGCAAGATCGCCGCACTGTGCTCGCGGTCGCCAGCGGTTCCCACGATCGCGCCTTTGCCGTAGCCGCGCACATCCTCGGGCCCTTTCCCAGCACTGGCCAACTGCGCCAAGCAGCGCTGCACGAGCACTTCGGCCGCATCAGCGCCTAACTGCTCGAGTTCAGCGAGGTCGGCGACGTATCCACGGCCAGCCAACGGGTTCGCAACCACGAGCGCGCACGTCGCGATAACCGTGGGCTCATCTAAGTCCCGAGCGGCCTCGGACCACGTTTCGTGGTTCGCGGAATGCACTGCGCGAATCTTCACCCTGCTACTCCATCCATCGCGGCTATCGGTTGGTAGATCGTGTTGCGTTGCACCAAGGTGCGCTGCAACGGTGCCAGCCGGACGGCGAGTTCCGCCGGCTCCATTCCCTGCCCATGTGCAGCACCGGCGGCCCTTGAGATGTTCTCATCCATCAAGGTGCCGCCGACATCATTAACACCCGCCTGAATCAACTGCACAGCACCGTCGAGCCCGAGCTTCACCCAGGAGGCCTGCACGTTGTCGATGAATCCGCGATAGGCGATTCGACCTATCGCGTGCATAAGGACGACCTCTCGCCAGGTAGGTCCCCGACGGGCTTTGCGCTTGAGGTAGATGGGCGATGCCATATGCACGAAGGGCAGGGGGATGAACTCGGTGAAGCCACCGGTTCGCGCCTGGAGTTCGCGCGTGGCCAGGATGTGGGCGATCCAGTGTTCCGGCTGCTCGATGCTGCCGAACATGATGGTGACGTTCGAGCGCAACCCGAGTCGATGCGCTGTCTCGTGCACCATCAACCACTCCTCGGTGGTGACCTTGTCCGGGCACAGCACGGCCCGGATGTCGTCATGCAAAATCTCCGCAGCGGTACCGGGAAGGGACGCCAGACCGGCATCCTTGATGCGCTGCAGGTAGGACTCCAACGGCTCCTCGAGACGACGGGAGCCTTCGAGCACCTCCAAAGCGGTGAAGCCGTGGACGTGCATGCCGGGAACGGCGTCCTTCACCAGTTCGGTGACCCGGACGTAATAGTCGCCATCGAACTGTGGATGGATACCGCCTTGCAAGCACACTTCGGTGGCGCCGAGCGAGGCGGCTTCGACTACCCGGGCGACGATCTCGTCGTCTTCCAGCAGGTAGGGACGCCCACGCAGATTGAGCGACAAGGGGCCCTTCGAGAAGCCGCAGAACGTGCACTTGTAGGTGCAAACGTTCGTGTAGTTGATGTTGCGGTTGCGCACGAAGGTCACCGTCGATCCGTTGACCTGCTCGCGGAGGCTATCGGCTACCTCGGCGATCGCGGCTACTTCGCGACCGCGAGCGGCGAACAATGCCGCCAATTGCTCAGCCTCGACTTTGTGTCCGGCGAGCACTCCGTCGAGCACCTCACGTACTGGTCCAGCAATCCGCGCATCGCCCGGGACCAGGGTCACCGGTACCCGGTCGGCCCCTGAGTACCACGCGGTGGAACGCCTGCCGATCTGGACCACTTCGGCGCCGGTACCCACGTTGGCCGCTTGCTCGTAGTGTTCGGGGAAGCATGCGCCCGGATCATCGCGTGCCAAGCCTTCGGCATCACTGCGGTCGAGGACGGCGAAGTGCAGGTCCTCGTCGATCCACGTGCCGGCGGCAAGCGCGTACTTTGGATACACCGTCAATCGCGGCGCGAGTTCCTTGCCATGATCCTCGGTCGCCTGACGAAGGTCTGTCAAAGAAGGCCAAGGACGCTCCGGATTCACGTGGTCCACCGTGACCGGGGAGATCCCGCCGAAATCATCGATTCCTGCGCCCAAGAGGGCACCGATATCGCTCACCAGATTCGGCGGTGCTTGCACATGGACGCTTTCGGGCAGGATCTCGCGGGCGAGCCCGATGGCATCGACGAGGTCCTCCAGCGAGCACGCCGGTGCATCACGCATGGTGGTGCCAGCCTTGGGCACGAAGTTCTGCACGATCACTTCCTGCACGTGACCGTGGCGATCGTGACTTGCTGCAATCGCTTCGAGGGCGGCGATCCGATCGACGCGCGATTCCCCGAAGCCGACGAGGATGCCCGTGGTGAAGGGGATGCGCAGCTCCCCAGCGAACTCCAAGGTGGCCAGGCGTCGCTGCGGGTCCTTGTCGGGTGCCCCGCGATGGGCCACGAGATCGGGGTTCAACGATTCGATCATCATCCCCTGGCTCGGTGAGACGGCCCGGAGTTTCGCCAGATCCGTCTTGTCGAGCGCGCCGGCATTTGCATGCGGCAGTAAGCCGGTGGTCTCGAGCACACGCCGAGCGGCGGCCACCAGGTAGTCGACGGTGCTGGCGAAGCCGTTCTCGTCCAACCAAGCCCGTGCTTGCGGGTAGCGCGCTTCGGGGTACTCGCCAAGGGTGAACAGGGCTTCGTGGCATCCGGCTCGCGCGCCTTGAACTGCGATGTCCTCGACTTCATCGAGCGACAGGTAAGCAGCCGGAAGATGCGCGGGAGCCTGCGCGAAAGTGCAGTAACCGCATCGGTCCCGGCACAATTTGGTGAGTGGGATGAACACCTTCGGTGAGTAGGTGACGCGGGTCCTCATCCCAGCGGCACCCATGTTCACACTCCTACTTGACTCAAACGACGCGACGACCCCCGGCCGTTATCGTGTCATAGACACCGGCCCGGGGGTCGTCGTTATCGATATGGCGCCCTTACGAACAATGTGTTGAACGCATTGGGGTGTTTCTAGCTTGCGGTAAAGGCTCCTTGGTTAGCGGAATCCTTGTCGTACTCGCGCACGGTTGCGCGGGAAGCTATCCACGTCCAACCTGGCTCGCGTTCGGGTGCTTCCTCGCCCACGATCTGCAAACCGGCGACCGCGGCGTTGCCGAAGTTGTCGTCGACATGGACGATGTTGTCGAAGCCTGCGCGCTGCATCACCGATGCAACCGCGGCAGCTCGGTAGCCCGAGCCGCAGTAGACGTAGACGTCGACATCACGCGGCAGTTCCCCGAGCCGGTCGAGCACCTCGTAGAAGGGGATGAAGGTCGCGCCCTTCACGTGGCCGGCCTCCCACTCCAGGATCTGCCGCGTGTCGATAACGACGGCATCAGGATTGGCTTTCCACTCCTTGGCCATCTCGTCAAAGTCGACCCGACGGACGAACGCCGGCTGCGCGTCGTCTTCCATCCAGTAGTTGGGGCCACCGACGGCTTGCCCGGCCGGTCGGTCGATACCGATGCGCACGAGTTCGCGTTGCGCAGCCTCCACCTGTTCGGTCGTAGCGCCGAGCAGCGTGATGGGGGTCCCCCACGGGATCATCCAACCGAGGTAGTTGATGAAGGCGCCATCGAGGTCGAAGTTCACCGCACCGGGGACGTGTCCTGCAGCGAACACCTCACGCGACCGCAGATCGACCAACCATTCACCGGCCGCTACCCGCGCGCGCAGTTCGGCGGGATCCACCGGCTCGGGCAGCGAGAGATCGATCTCGGCAGGGCCCGCGGCGTTAGCTGGGCCCATGTGCGCGTAGTAAGCGGGGAATACGTCGAGCCCGGCCAACAGCATCTCCACGAAGTCCTCTTCGGCCTGGGTGAGCGCTGGGTTGATGCTTTTTTCTTGACCCAACGACGTCTGCACGCCCTCGGTCTGGATGGACGAGCAGAACGAACCGAATCCGTGGGTCGGGTAGATCTGGGTGTCCTCCGGGAGTGCGTCTACCAGTCGATGCGCGGAGTGCCATTGGTCGTGGGCCTGCTTGACGGTGGCATCCGGGGCCACGAGGTCTGGTCGCCCCACTGTGCCGTACAGCAACGACCCGCCGGTGAATACCGCTCCCGGATGGTCATCGCGGCTGACGGCGAAGGAGATGTGATGGGGCGTATGCCCGGGGGTGTGGACGACGCGCACGTCGAGGTCGCCGACCCGGAAGGTCGCTCCCTCTCCAACGGCTTCGACGTCCGCTTCACCGAGGTAGGACAACTCCACGTCGGCTGGCACCATGTAGCGCGCACCGTGCTTCTTGGCGAACTGGTAGCCGCCGTTGACGTAGTCGTTGTGGATGTGCGTCTCACCCACGTGGGAAACGCTCAAGCCGTGCTCGGCGATGAGTTGCTCGACCCGGTCGGTATCGCGCTGCGGATCGATCACGAAGGCGGTGACGCCGTCGTGGACGATGTAGCCGCGATCACCCAGACCCGGGGTGTCGATCACGATGACGTGCGGTGCACTACTTGCGGTCATGACGCTGCTCCTAATCCTGATTCGAACGTTGCTGTTTCCACTCGCAGGCCGGCTGCGCGCCAGGCTGACATCCCGCCATTCACGTTATAGGCCTCGACCCCGTGACGAGACAGGTAATCGGCAACTTGCCAGCTCCGGTTCCCCGATTCGCACACGATCCACACGGATTCCTTGCCGCGGAATTCGTCGATCCGCAGCGGAACCAACGCCATCGCCACGTGCTCGGCGCCGGGGATGCGCCCGCCGGCTAGCTCATGCTTTTCCCGTACATCCACGATCCGCTCACCACGCTGATGCGCGGCGGCCAGTTCTTCTATCGTGGCCGTCTTCAGTGCGCTCACTGCTGTGCCTGCCTTCCCGATATTCGACGTTCGTTGTCGCACCCTTTCCTGCGGTGCACACCCCACTTTAATACCCCCAGGGGTATCTTGTCCAGCAAATGTCCGGACATCTTTTCCGTCATGGACGACTATGTGAATTCGCGCACAAACACCCCTTTTTGTTTTGCGTTCCAACAAATATGCGACATACTTGCTACGTGCCACGGAGACCCCGGGCACATCGACCGCAAAGGGAGCGATCCTCCATGAAGAAGTTCAGCAATTTCGTCCACACCTTGCTGCCCAGCCGGTCCATCGACCCCGAGCTGGCCGCCCGCAAGGAGATCTACCGCGAGTGGGACCGCGAGCGTCGTCGGGCCGTCAGCGCCTCGGACCTCGCCGAGATCGACGCGATCTTCTCCCGCGCCCTCTAACTCGGGCACTCCCCCGATGCGGCGTCTCTTGTCGGGCCTCCCTGATGCCCTGCAGGCCCGACAAGAGACGCCGCATCGGGGGGTCTAGGCGAAGTCGACGAGCACCGGGGCGTGGTCGCTCCACCGCTGGTCGTACGTGGCTGCACGGCCAATCCGCACCTTCTGAGCCCGATCCGCCAGAGCCGGGGTGGCCGCGTGGTAGTCGATCCGCCAGCCGGCGTCGTTGTCGAAGGCTTGCCCGCGCCATGACCACCAGGTGTACGGCCCGGGGCCCTCGCCGCCGAAATCGCGGCCTAGATCCCGCCACGAGCGAGCGAACCAGCGGTCGAGATACGCACGTTCCTCGGGTAGGAACCCGGCGCTCTTGACGTTCCCTTTCCAATTCTTGATGTCCACCTCGTGGTGGGCGATGTTGAAATCACCGCACACCAAGGCCTGCACACCGGTGGAGTTCGCACGCCTGGCCAAGGCCCGCATCCGTGCGTCCATACCGGCGAGGAACGCATACTTAGCATCCTGCTTGGGCGTACCGGCTTCACCGGAGTGCACGTACACGCTCGCGATAGTGACCGGTCCCAGCGCGCTATCTAAGTCGACTTCAACCCAACGCCCCTGATCGTTGATCGATGTCTGCCGGAAACGATGGCGCACGGCCATCGGTTCCTCGCGCGTGAGAACCGCTACCCCGGCCCGCCCCTTCTCAGGGGCCGCACAGTGGGCGACGAACCAACCGGCCAGGGCAGAGTCCGCGAGCACTTGATCGAGTTGCTCCCTGGTAGCACGCACCTCTTGCAGGCAGATGGCATCGGCCTTGGCCTTGGCCATCCATTCCACCCCACCACGACGCTGAGCCGCGCGGATGCCGTTGACGTTAGCGGAGACCACACGCAGACCACCGCCGGTAGGTGCCATCAGGTCGTGGTGAGTTGGAACTCGATGCCTAGCCAGTCGAATTCCTCCGACACACCGAGCCCGTATCCGTATGTCCCCTTCTGGTTCACCTCGAAGGTGAGTTCGAAGGTTCCGTCCGCCTTGACCACGGTTTGGATCGGCAGATCCTCGAAGTGGCCCGAACCCTTCTTGTCGGTAGCGACGAAACGCGTCAACTTCATGACGCTCCCAGGCGCCATACCTTCAGGTGCAGTCCCGCTGATGGTGACGGGTGCTCCCGCCGGTGCTCGATTCGTACTGATGGTGGCGGTCCCGCCCCAACCTGCGACATTCGGCGTCCGGGTAAATCCGGCTCGCGTGAGTTGCTTCCTGGTGAGTTGAACCGCTTGGGAGGAACCCTTCGCCGCCGCCGAGGAATCACCGGTAGTAGTGAGCTGGAACTGGAAACCCACGAACTCCGGTGAGAAAGAGTCGGTGTCATAACCGACCGAGTACCCGTAGGTACCCACGTAGCCCAACTGCATGCGCATCGCGAAGGTCCCATTCGGGTTGACGGTGGTCGTGATGTTCAAGGGCTTCATCTCACCGTTGCCCTGCGTGTCCGCCGGCACGTATCGCGACAGCGTCAGCAATTGACCGGGGGTCGTGAAGTCCGGAGCCTTGCCCGTGATGACGACGTCCTCCCACTGGGCGGCGGTGTTAGTCGACATTCTCGCGGTGCCCGGTGCCCAATCCACCACATTCGGCTTCTTCGGATAGCCGGCCTGCGTTAGTTGCTTGGACGTCAGCGAGACGTCCGCCTGGGAGATCGGTGCTCCGGCGACCACGAGTCCGAGGGCTGCGACTGCCGATACCACTGCGGTGGAAATCTTCACTGCGATCCCTTCTCGAAACGAGCGCTCACATCCTAGACGGCCAGTCCACCTCGGCGGCCACTCGCAACGCCTGCGCACCGATCGTCAGTGCCGGGTTCTGCGCACCGCTGGAGGGGAAGAAGGAGGAGTCCACGACGAACAGGTTCGGTACGTCGTGCGAGCGGCACCAGGGATCGAGCACACTTCGCGCCGGGTCCGTTCCCGCCACTGCGGTTCCGCACATGTGGGAGTTGAGCGCGATGCCGAACCTTTGCTCGAAGATGCCGAGGTATCCGGCTCGGCGCAGCATCCGCTTGGCTGTCGCGAGCAGTTTCTCGTGGCGGTCGTAGTTGGTGCGCCGCCAGGAGACACAAATCCTGCCCTGTCGGTCCAGCGAGACCCGGTTGTGCGGGCTGGGCAGGTCCTCGCTCATGACCAACCACTCCATGCTGCGACCGGCGATGCGATCCAGTGCCGCCAGCGGCACCTTCGTGGCATGGGTCTTCATCATCGTTCCCTGGACCTTGCCGATCAGTTGGATGGTTCCGCCTGGGATCCCATCACCGAGATCCCGGTAGAAGTCGTTCACAGCCATCGTCTTTTGGAACACGACGTCGTTCGCACGCCGCGGATCGACGGCAGCAATATGGGTGTTGTTGTGCACCATGTAGTTGCGGCCGACTAGGCCACTGCTGTTCGCCAGCCCCTTCGGGTGATCACCGTTCGCTGACGCCAGCAGCAAAGCCGCACTGTTGGCCGCACCGGCCGAGACGACGAAGGCTCCCCCCGTCACGTGCAGCGGCTCGCCGTCGAGGTGACCTTCTAGGGCCACCACGCGACCGGCTTCGGTCACGAGCCGATCCACCTTCGCATCGGTCAGCAGCCGCACATGGCCGGTAGCCAAGGCCGGTGCTATCCCGCATGTCTCGGCATCGGACTTCGCGCCGAGCCGGCAGGGGAAGCCATCGCAGGTTCGGCATCTGATGCACGTACCGCCGGGGCCGTAGTCGATGCCCATGGCGGTACTCGATGGATGCAGACCCTGCGCCGCCAACCGTCGGGCCGTCTCGGCCACATAAGGCTCGTGTTCGAGCGCGGGATAGGGAAACGGAGAACTTCGCCACGGCTCGGAAGGATCCTCCCCGGTGGTGCCGTGTACACGGAACAACTCCTCGATCGAGGCGTAATAGGGCTCGAGGTCTGCGTACGTGAACGGCCATGCCGGGCTCAGCCCAGCTGGATAGACGGTTTCCTCGAAGTCCTGCTCACGCAGCCGCGGTAGGGACGAGCCGTAGACCTTCGTATTGCCACCCACCACGTAATGCACGCCCGGGGAGAAGGGGTTGCCGGAGTCGTCGAACCAGGACTCGGCGGGCTTGTACCGCTGCTCGACGAACACCGCCTGCGGGGACCAGTTCTCCGGCTCGCGCGGCAGGTAGTTGCCGCGTTCGAGGACGAGAACATCGATTCCACGCTGAGCCAAACCCCAAGCCAAGGTCCCGCCGCCCATCCCTGAACCGACGATGACGACGGAAGCGGACTCGCGGATCACCGGGTCAGGTTAGTCCTCGAGCAATCGAGTAACTGTTTCCAGCAGATCCGCACCGGTGATGTCCGGCGATGGGAAGTTCTCGTCGTATCGCTTCTCCAAGCGCGACAACCAGGCCGTGCGCATGCCTACGCCGTGCGCACCTGCGAGATCCCAGGCGTGCGCGGCGACCATCCAAGTGGCATGCGGCTCACTGGCGAGCACCTGGCACGCCATGCGATAGGGCTCGGGAGCCGGCTTCCATCGACCCACCTGTTCGCAGGAAAGGTGCGTGGTCACGAGGTCATCGAGTCCCGCGCGAGCGAAAAGCCGCTCGACATTCGTCGCGTTGCCCACGCTCAGCGTTGCGACCGACACCTGCGAATCGCGCAGCAATGACAAAGCCGCGCGCACCTCCGGGTGCGGCTCCAGCGAGCCGAAGGCACTGAGCAGTTCATCGGCCTCGGCTACCGAGAC
>Ga0209953_1000440_pt1 | contig 14727 bp, 24 predicted proteins | sample SalPonred_H2O_MG_FD_185713 | JGI IMG/M metagenome (GOLD analysis project Ga0209953, IMG submission 185713) | Salt pond water microbial communities from South San Francisco under conditions of wetland restoration - Salt Pond MetaG... | ecosystem: Environmental > Aquatic > Non-marine Saline and... | reverse complement strand
TGCTGAAAAGAGCATGTTCGAAGTATTCGATCACAACTTTTTTGCAACAGATTTTCACATTAATATGTTTCTAAGAACACAATACGGTTTTGAAAATCCTTGGATTGACGAAGATGTGGAGGAAGCATTGTTGGGTCAGAATGACCAAATTAGGCGTGTGGGTTGGCCCATGGAATATCTGCAAAACAGTTTAGACTCGTACAAAGGTATGACAAAAAGAGATTTAATTCTATTTCCGCATCGCGTTGCTCCTGAGAAACAACCTGAAATATTCAGAGACCTCAAAGAAGCATTACCGCAATACGAGTTTGTGGTTTGCCAGGACCAACAGCTAACTAAAAACGAATACCACAATCTGCTAGGAGAAGCCAAACTGGTGTTCTCGGCGAACTTGCAGGAAACACTGGGCATTAGTTGGTATGAGGGTGCGCTGGTGGGTGCATTGCCCATGGTGCCGGACAGATTGAGCTATTCGGAAATGGCAGTAGATGATTTCAAATATCCGTCGGAATGGACAGAATCATTCATCACATACAAAAACAAGCACAAAGACAAAGTCGTATACAAAGTGCAACAGTACATGGAAAATTATGAAGACTATCTTCCAAGCCTAAATAAACAGGTTACACAATTAAATCAATGTTATTTTTCAGGGAAAGAATTATACGAGGTAATTATAAATGGATGACAAAGAGTTAGCAGATCTTATTGCACAAGTAGAAGACGGAGACAGCGATTATATCACTATAAATTTAGATGATACTATAGGTGCCACAACCTCATATTGTGTTTCTGATATGGATTCAATTACATTTCATGAAACAGATTTAGAGTTGGATTGGTCAGGTATAGATATCCAAGGTTTTGATTTTGAACAAACAAAGTTTGAAAATTGTATGCCGCACATTGATGAAATAAAATCAATGTGCGAGGTTTATCCGGGATTAAAAAAATCGTTTGAAAATTTCAAAACTGCATATAAATTAGTAGAACAGGATTACAAAGGCAAACTAGAGTCAGGTGAGATAAGCAAAGATGACGATATTTTCTAGATTCTTAAAATGTTTAGATAATGTAGGAAGAAAGCGAATCATAATGGATCGGTATTGCAACGAACCATATCTTACTCGTTATTATCTGTTTTTAAAAGACCGTAAATGGTTTCCGTTCAATGTCTTTCTACACAATTTCCACAAAGGAGATTTAGATGACCTTCATGATCATCCTTGGCCTTATTTCACTCTTATTCTCAGCGGTGGTTATTGGGAAACTACTCCAAAAGGAGTGTTTTGGAGAGGGCCTGGACATTTTAGAGTATGTGGTTCTCGCAGTCTTCATCGTATTGAGCTTGAACCTAGTGTTGATGTTTGGACACTATTCATCCCAGGTCCTAAACTGAGAGAATGGGGATTCATTCGCGACGGCGAGTGGATTCACAATCAAACTTATTTAGAGGAAAAATATGAGTCTCACAACCAAAACATATAGCATTGATGACTTTATGCTGGGTAGTTCTTTTCCTGTTGAAAACAACCTTGTTGTACAAGGCAACACAGTTTTAGAAGGTCGGTTACAGGTAGACGGCAGAGACATTCTAAAAGAACTTGACGAACTGAGAGATAGTGTGTTATTAATAAAGCGAGACATTGAAATGGAATCCCGGTATCCTAAATTAAAAGAACTAAAGGATGCTTATGAAGCACAACTTGAAAAGTATAAAACATTTGAGGCACTGAAATGATTAAGAAACACTATTACTCGTGGCAGGATGTAGAAAAGGCCTGTGTAAACATTGCTCTGCAAATGTACAAAGATGCGTGGCGTCCTGACTATATTGTAGGTATTACTCGCGGTGGTAATGTTCCTGCTACTATACTGAGCAACATGTTAGACGTTCGCGGAGAGACCCTTAAAGTAAGTCTTAGAGACGGTGGCGGTGATGCTTGCGAAACAAACTGTTGGATGGCAGAGGATGCATTTGGTGTTGTTCCTTACGAAGAAGTAGAATCGTATGGTGCAAGATGGGATCCGGCTCGCAAAAATAATATTTTAATTATAGACGATATCAACGATACAGGTGCAACCTTTGATTGGATCCAACGAGACTGGCAAGCAAGTTGTTTTCCAAACGAAGAGACCTGGGCCTCAGTTTGGGGACATAATGTTCGTTTTGCTGTTATTACAGAAAATCTAAGTAGCGATTTTGGTAATGTAAATTATTACTCATATGAAGTAAACAAAGCGGAAGATCCTATCTGGTTAGTATATCCCTGGGAAAATGTAGGATCAGTTTAATGGAAACCTATATTTTCTTCACAAAAGGAAGAAGCCCTAAAAGAGTAAAAGCAAAAAATCACATCGAAGCCTGCGAAAAATTTTATGAACAAACCCCAGACTTCCATTTAAGTGAATTAAAGCACATAGAAATAAAACCTGACATGAAAGGAAAACGCAAAGAATGGTTGACACACTCGAAAAAGCACAGACGGACGGAAGAGCCCCCTGGACGGTAATTCTTTGGGAGACCACAGAATACACTGTCTTTGAAGATGGATTTCCGGTCACAGAAGGACATTGCCTTTTTGTTCCACATTCAAATACCGCAGAAGCAATAGCCCGCTGTGTACAAGCCTCAGTGGAACAGGGAAACATCAACATAGAAGCCGACAATGATATCACAGGATACAACATCGGCCTAAATATTGGTGCAAGTGCAGGGCAAACCTGCATGTATCCACATGTGCATTTGATATTCAGGCGCGACGGAGACTGTGTCAATCCAGTGGGAGGAGTAAGAAATGTAATTCCCGGAAAGGGCGATTACCAACAAGTGGATTTTGGCAGTGATGTTCTTTACGGAGATGGTTGTTGAATATTGTACATACTTTATTTGACGGTTTAGAAGACAAGAAAAAAACTTGTACAATATGTAGACAAGCTCTTCCATTATCAGCTTTCGGTCGCGACGGTGGTGCAAACTATTTAAGATACGAATGCAAAAGTTGTGCTAGGAAACAAAGCAAGACAATTAGAGAAATTAAAAAGAATGCTTCTCCTATTCCAAAAGATCATTGTTGTCCTATTTGCGAAATGAACGAACAGCAAATAAGAACAAGATATCCTAACAAAAAAAATGTATGGTGTTGCGATCATAATCATACAACAAATAAATTTAGAGGATGGCTGTGTCACAAATGCAATTTAGGCCTAGGAAACTTTGACGACGACATAAAAAGAATAAAAAATGCTATGCAATATTTGACAAAAACCTAAATAGAGCATATAATTATACAATAGCGATCCACCGCTAAAACTCGGAGAAATAAATGAAAAAATACGAAGAAATTATCGAACGCTGTAAAAGCGCAGACAAGCGTTACTGGGCCGGCGACAATATTGCTCGCTTGCTACAGAGCGGAGACAAAGAACAATTGATCGACGAAGCTACAGAAGCATTTGAAACTGTACTAGACACACTGGTTATTGACAGACACAACGATCCTAACAGCCAAGGCACAGCACGTCGATTAGCTAAAATGTACTTCAATGAGATCATGGCAGGACGATATGACTATCGTCCAGATGCAACTGCATTTCCTAATGTAACAGAAGATGCATACGACGGTATGTTAGTAGTTCGAAGCGAACTTAAGAGTATGTGTTCGCATCACCATCAGCCCGTTGCAGGTGTAGCATACATTGGTATTATCGCCGCAGACACGCTGATTGGCTTGAGCAAGTATACTCGTATTGCACAATGGTGTGCTCGCCGCGGAACATTGCAAGAAGAGCTTGCTATGGATATTGCTAAAGAAATTATGGAAGCAACTGCAAGTGGCGATGTAGGTGTTTATATCCAAGCTACTCACGGTTGTTGCGAAAATCGTGGCATTATGGCACATAGCTCGCTTACACAGACCACAGTGTTAAAAGGTGCCTTTAAGGATGACGCAGGTACAAAGAAAGAATTCTTTGACAACATTAAGTTACAACAGGAGTTTGCTCCACGATGAAATTGAGATATTCAGAGGCATTTTATTCAATACAAGGAGAAGGTAAGTTCGTAGGTGTACCAAGTGTGTTCTTAAGAACTTTTGGTTGTAATTTTCGCTGTAAATCGTTTGGCCGAAGTAGAGATGAAAATTTAGACAAGTACAATCCGGAAGTTGAAAAACTTATTGCAACAGATGTACACAAAAGAGATATTTCTTTTGAAGAGCTTCCTATTGTACACACTGGCTGTGATACATATGCAAGTATCTATCCTGAATTTAAAAAGTTTATGATGGATAAGACTGTTGACGAAGTGGTAGAACACTTGCTCAGTCTTACTCCAGAAGGCTCTTGGACGATGAAAAACGGACAGGATGTTCACCTTATTTTAACAGGCGGAGAACCTATGCTGTGGCAGAAGTTTTGGCCACTGCTACTAGCACACCCTCATATGAAGGATTTAAAAAATGTTACGATTGAAACAAACTGCACTCAACCTCTTCAGGACGATTTTTTCCATTACCTCAACGCACAGAGATCATTTAAACTCACCTGGAGTTGCTCTCCCAAGCTCACAGTTAGCGGGGAGTCCTGGGATGATGCGATTCGCCCTGAAATTGCTAGCTCTTACAACAGCGTTATTCCTAGTGACATGTATTTTAAGTTTGTGGTTGCTGATGCTGTGGATGTGGACGAAGTTCACAGCGCGGTTACCTCTTTTAGAAAAAATGGTGTCGAATGTCCCGTTTACATCATGCCACTGGGTGGACGGAGTGAAGAGTATAGTCTTAATACGCAAACAGTCGCAGAGCTCGCAATGGAGCGGGGATGGAGATATTCGCCCCGCCTCCATGTCGACATCTTCGGAAACGCCTGGGGCACCTAAATTGGACGATAGAGCAAGGGGAGCAGGATTATGAGTTGGCTTACTTCAGATGAAATGGTAAAGGTTTTAATTGACCGTATTGGTGATTTTGAAAACGATCCTGAGCCTGAGGCAGATGAATTTTTGGAAGAGATTCCTGTTCATGTTCGGCAACAACTTAAACACGCACTTGTTGTGAGCCACACAGCATACAAGCAGGAGATGAGTAGAGAATGAATTGGTTTGATAAACTGTTAGGAAAAAAACAGAACACAGTAGACGACGCAATGCAAGAAATTGCCGAGCAAAGTCTTAGTCCAGAAGAAGCAAGAAGAGCAAGCCTTGAAACAGAAAAGCAAGCCGCTACTGAAAAAGGCGAGCCTTGGGTTGCTGTGTTGGATACACAAATAAATCCTGATAATATTCGCAACGGGTTTTTTGAACTGGATTGGAACAACGAATTTATTGAGCAATTATTAGATGCTGGGTACAAAGGTGAAAGCAACGAAGAAATTGTGGATGCCTGGTTCCGCACTATTGTAACTCAGATGCTAGAAGAAGAAGGACTTGACACACAACCAGAAATGGGTTATATTAATGTTGTACCAATTGACAAGGGCAAAAGTTCAGTATCATGAGCACATATATTTTAGTAGACACAGCCAATACTTTTTTTCGCAGCCGACATGTAGTAAGAGGCGACATTGATACAAAAGTAGGTATGGCATTGCACATCACCTTTCAAAGCATAAAAAAGGCATGGCAAGACTTTGATGCTGATCATGTTGTGTTTTGTTTAGAAGGTCGCAGCTGGCGCAAAGACTACTATGAACCTTACAAGCGTAACCGTCAGCAGGCTCGTGACGCTCTCACACCTCGTGAACAAGAAGAAGACAAAGCATTTTGGGAAATATTTGACGAGTTCAAATCGTTTGTTACGGAAAAAACCAATTGCACAGTTCTTCAACACAAACAACTAGAAGCCGATGACTTAATAGCGGGATGGGTGCAAAATCACCCCGATGACAACCATGTAATTATTAGCACTGACGGTGACTTTGCACAACTAATTGCCCCTAATGTAAAACAATACAACGGAGTAAGCAACACTATTATAACACACGAAGGTTATTTCAACGAAAATCTTACACCAGTAGTAGACAAAAAAACTAAGGAGCCTAAACCTGCTCCCAATCCAGAATGGTTATTGTTTGAGAAATGCATGCGGGGAGATACATCAGACAATGTGTTTAGTGCGTATCCAGGTGTTAGAAAAAAAGGCACAAAAAACAAAGTAGGATTGATTGAAGCTTTTGAAGATAAATCTACAAAAGGATTTAATTGGAATAATTTAATGCTACAGCGTTGGGTAGATCACAACGGAGAAGAACATCGTGTGTTAGATGATTACAACCGTAATGTAGTGCTTTGCGACTTGAAAGCTCAACCAGCTGAAATACGAAACATTATCGACGAATTAACAACAAATGTTGAATCAAAAAACACAAGTCAAGTAGGCTTAAGACTTATGAAATTTTGTGCACAGTGGGATCTGCAAAAAATTGCAGATCAAGCACAATTTTTTGCAGAACCTTTACAAGCGAGATATCCACAATGAGTGTAAAAGCAAAAGAAGTATTAAATGGCAAGTTTTGGATTGTTGAAGACGATGGTATAAAGATTGGTACATTAAGTTTATCGGAAGATAGATTTATGTTTAGCACTTCCTATGGTACAAGATTTTTTGATGATGAAAAACAATTAAAACGAACCTTAGGAAAAAAACTAGAGTGGCTTGAAAACAATATTGTAGAACTAGATTTATCAAAAGAAGTACACGGTTATCCCACTAATACCTTTCCGCACAACAGTATGTATGATGTAAAAAGAAAACTTCCTTTGTTTACTAAAAGTGAAAAATCTAAAAGTTTATATTGCGCAGGGTATTACATTATTAAATTTGATAAAGGCTGGGTTAAAAGTTTTTGTCCTAAATTGATTACTGTTGAACGATACGAAACTCGAGGTCCGTTCAAAACAGAGTTTGATATGAAACAGGAACTAAGCCGTGTCAACAAGTGATCCTCTAAATACTGTGCCTATTCAACAATTTATTCAACAGGTAAAAAGTGCTGATGCTGGTAGAGCGAAAGAAGTAAAAATAGATATGCAAAATGCCAAAAGGCTAGCCTTCACCTTAGGTGAAGTAATGGCAAGGCTTAATGGTGATCTCGAACAACTTCTTGCTAAATCAAACAGTGACAACGATGAAGTTATCGAGGTAAAACTAGATGGCGGCGGAAACTGGAATTAACTGCTAGTTTTATTGTCGAAAAGAGATAAATATATGCGTATAAATAAGGATACGCATATGAGTAGACCAAAACCTACTATTATTTTAGAAAGTGTTGATAAAAAAACTTATAAAGTAGAACAAGTACTACAGGCAGAAGCAATCTGGGCAGTGTTTTACAAAGATCAACCATTCAATCTAAAAAGTGCCAATGCGTTAACAAACTATCCTGGTCCAAAATATAAAAAAACAAGCTTTTCGAATCCAGGACATGCTCACAATTTAGCCAAAAAATTAAATGAAATGTTTAACTGTAAAGATTTTACAGTTTACAAACTTACTACAGGCGAACAGATCGAAGAAGAATGAACTGGAAAGAGACTTATACACGGATATTCTTAAAGCAAAGTGGTCACAGCGTCAATGATTTATCCGTACAAGAATATTATCCTGTATGGTGGCAGAACACAAGAAGCAAAACAGAAGGCGGTTTACGATTAACGGACGAAGGTTATCGCTTTTGCAAAGAAGATTTAGAATTAGTATTCTACGAAGTTCCTTTCTCTAAAGATTTTAAATTTACCACAAACACCATTATTTGGCTTGATAAATTTATCGATTGTCCGTACTATCTTGACCATTGCAGTATATATGTGACGGACGAAAAGAAAGCTTTAGAACTACATCTGTTTTCTGGAGACATACGCAAGTATGGACTGACCAAAGCTTTAAAAAGACAAGAAAGCACAGAATAATTCTTGACATAAAATCTGTTGATGTTAATATTACAGTATAGGCAGTAAATACAAATCCACAAAAAGAGGTATTATTTATGGATTCGGCAGTTCGTCAAACTACTCCTAATGGAGCAAAAAACAGCATCAAGCATGCAATTTTAAAAAAGCGTCCTATCTTCCTTTGGGGCCCTCCAGGAATTGGAAAGTCTGATATTGTAGCACAAATTACTAACAGTCTATCCAATTCGCTTTTGATTGATATTCGTTTAAGTTTGTGGGAACCAACTGATATCAAAGGTATTCCTTATTTTGATAGCAATTCAGGCACTATGGTATGGGGTGCTCCTTCAGAACTTCCAAACGCAGAAATGGCGGCACAGTATGACAACATTGTGTTGTTCCTGGACGAAATGAACAGTGCGGCTCCTGCTGTACAGGCGGCGGCTTATCAGCTTATTCTAAACCGCAAGGTTGGTACTTACAAATTACCAGACAATGTATATATTGTTGCAGCAGGTAACCGCGAAGCAGACAAAGGTGTTACTTATCGTATGCCTGCTCCGCTTGCAAATCGCTTTGTACACATTGAAATGAAAGTGGATTTTGATGACTGGTTTAGTTGGGCAGTTGAAAAAAACATACACAAAGATGTTGTAGGTTTTTTAACCTTCAGCAAAAAAGATTTATATGATTTTGATCCTAAAAGTGCAAGTCGTGCATTTGCTACACCGCGTTCATGGAGTTTTGTTTCAGAATTACTTGACGATGATCTAGATAATGAAACCTTGACTGATCTTGTGGCAGGTGCAGTAGGTGAAGGACTTGCTGTTAAGTTTATGGCGCACCGCAAAGTTGCAGCTAAACTTCCTAATCCAACTGACATTTTAGCAGGAAAGATCAAAGAACTTAACACTAAAGAAATTTCTGCTATGTATTCGCTTACTGTAAGTTTGTGTTATGAAATGAAAGAAGCATGTGACAAAGGCGACAAAAAGTTTGATAACAAAGTTAACAACTTCTTACGCTTTGCAATGGATAATTTTGACACTGAACTTGTAGTTATGGGAATTAAGCTTGCCCTTACGCAGTACAGTCTGCCAATTGACCCAGACTCAGTCGAGTGCTTCGACGAATTCCACGAGCGTTACGGAAAATATATTACTGCCGCCCAAAAGGCGTAACTGCCCGAGCTGGATATCTCAAAAAACTGTCCGCTCTAACTTGACTTTTCCTTTATTTTTTTGTACTATATATACATAGCAGCACTGAGGTTTACATGGGCATAGATACTAAGACTTTCCAACCAGATCCGGATATTACAGAAGAAGCATTAGAGACTATGCGCAAAGAAGTGCAGGATCGTGTAATTGTAGCAAGAATAGGTTTGTTATTGCGACATCCGTTCTTTGGTAATATGGCTACTAGACTGAAGGTGCAAAACTGCGATGATTGGTGTCCTACGGCTGCCACAGATGGTAGACATCTGTATTACAACACACAATTTTTTAATGCGCTATCTAACAAAGAAATTGAGTTTGTAATTGCACACGAAATTATGCATTGTGTTTTTGATCATCTAGCACGCCGAGATGATAGAGATCCTCAGTTGTACAATATTGCCGCTGATTATATTGTAAACAACACATTGGTAAGAGACCGCATTGGCGAAATCCCCAAACTGATTCCTTGTTTCCAGGACTTCAAATATGAAGGTTGGACTTCAGAAGAAGTATATGACGATTTGTTTAAGCAAGCAGAAGAAAAAGGCAAAGAAATTCTGGAAGAACTGGGTGAGCTTTTAGACGAGCATGTGGATTGGGAAAGTGATCCAGAAGGTGACGAAAGCGATACCGAGGGCGGAAAAAACAAAAGACCTAAGTATACAAAAGAAGAATTAAAAGAAATTCGCGACGAGATCAAAGAAGCTACTATTAATGCCGCCCAGGCAGCTGGCGCAGGAAATGTTCCAGGTGAAGTACAGCGTATGATCAAAGAATTAACTGAACCTAAGATGAGCTGGCGAGAACTTTTACAGCAACAAATACAGAGCACAATTAAAAACGATTTTACTTTTCAAAGGCCTAATCGCAAGGGCTGGCACACTGGCGCAGTGCTTCCAGGACAAAATTTTGACGAAACAATTGATGTAGCAATAGGATTAGATGTATCAGGTAGTATCATGGACGATCAGCTTAAAGACTTTTTAAGCGAAATAAAAGGTATAATGGACGAATACAGGGATTATAACATTAAGATATGGTGTTTTGACACAGAAGTCAGCGGCGAAGACGATTTTACCGCTGACGACGGACGCGATTTAGTAGATTACGAAATCACAGGCGGTGGTGGGACAGACTTCATGTGTAATTGGAATTACATGAAAGAACACGATATAGAGCCAAAGAAATTTATTATGTTTACAGATGGCTATCCGTGGAATTCCTGGGGTGATGAAAACTACTGCGACACAGTTTTTATCATACACAGTCACCATGATAAGAATTTGCAAGCACCTTTTGGAATTACAGCGCACTATGAAGAAGACCGTGCAAGACAAAAAGCTTAATCCTTTAAACTTTTTTGCTATACGACAACTTGAAGTCCCTGCTCCACACTTTGAGTATATTGTAATTCCAATGAGATATAATTTACAATCAAGTATAGAAAAATGGGTTGTTGAAAATCTTAGAGGTAGATTTTATGTGGGTAAATGCGTAGAAATTAACAGCCAAAACAATGTAGATACCATGTTGAAAATAGGCTTTGAAGAACCAAAAGAACTATCTTATTTCACTTTAGCCTGTCCACTTTTAAAATACTAGTAAATAAAATGCGCACATTATATTGAGGAGATTTCATATGAGCGAAAAAGAGAATAAAACAGAAGAAACAGTACCTGCGCCCGAAAGCGGACAAGAAGCTCCTGCCGCAGAACTTACTGTGCAGGATTTGAATGCCATTAAACAAATCATTGATGTGGCAAGTCAGCGAGGTGCGTTTAAGCCTAACGAAATGACAGTAGTCGGTTCTACATACACAAAACTAGAAACATTTTTAAATGCTGTTGCTGAACAAGGACAGCCACAAGGAGAATAACTATGGCTATAAAGCATGTGGGAAGATTAAAATCAAATCAGAGAAGGGTGGTTGTGGCTTATAGAACAGTACCAGGAGATCCTTTAAGTGCAGTAGTGGTACCGACCGAAACATTAGCTACAGAAGAACATGATGCACTGATTCGATGTGTGGAAAGTTCAGCAGGTCAGGAAGCTTATGAATTTGCAGAAGCCATGGCTAGATACACTTTGCCCGATGGTAGAAACATGTTAGCTGGATTTCATACAACAGGAAAAATGACCAAAGTTGCAACGTCTGAAATTGAAATGATTCCGGATACAAAAACAAAGGTATCTTTAGACGAACTTAACAGGATTATTGCAGAACAAAAAGGGGTTTCGCTGGAGGATCTTGCACTGACACAAGACAATAACGCATCTAATTCTAAGTCAGAACCTGTAAATGCTGATTTAGATCTAGCTGAAGAAACACTAACATCTACAGTCCAAGAAACTACAGATGTCTTATCAGACGAGGACCTTGCGGCAAAATATAGATCAGATGCTGACAGACTTTTTAAAGAGGCTAAGAAACTCCGAGAACAAGCAGAAGAACTTGCACCTTCAAAGAAAAAGTCGACCACTAAAGAAAGTGTCTAAAAAAAGACTTCCTCAGGATGTGATTGATCAATGGCCTGAAATTTTCAAGGATGTAAATATAGAGGTAATTCCTTTATATTACCTAGACTCTGTACGAGTCACATTTGAAAATGGAAAAGTATGGGATATTGATACCAGCAAAGCTCTATCTGAAGGGGCAGACGAAGATTTAGAGTCTGCTCTAGATGATATATTCAACGAATACGAGGAAGAAATAGTTAATGTTGATTTTCGACTCGACATAGAAAAAGTCAAAAGAGATATTCAAAAACGGACCAACAGGTTCCTTAAAAAGAGAAAATAGTCTTGTCGCCTCAAAAGATAAATACATTATACTAATGTTTCCAGGAGCATATAATGGCATTAAGACTTAGACGCGGTACAGATGCAGAACGACTTACCATCACGCCCGAAGCAGGCGAACCACTATACACCACAGATACAAATCGCCTTTACATAGGTGACGGAACTACCTCAGGTGGTGTTCTTGTAGGCCCTACCCTTTTAACACCGTTAGAAAATATAGTTGAAGACACTACTCCGCAGTTGGGCGGAAATTTAGATTTAAATGGTAACAACATCATAGGCTCTGGTAATATTAATATTACTGGAACTATAACAGCAACTGGAAACATAAATTTAGGTGACGGTGTTGAAGACAATGTTATTGTAGGTGGTCAGATTGGGTCTAATCTTACTCCTACTTCTGATTCAGCATATAATTTAGGTAGTATGAGTAAAAGATGGGGCAACATATACGCACATAGCCTTTTTGTTGATGGAGAATTATCTGCAGAAACAATTAACAGTAATTTGCTAGGAGACGACAGTGTAATAGCGTTTAATTCGGGCACAGGAAAATTTACAGGTAGTTTCGATGGCGATCTGACTGGTTCTGTGTTTGCAGATAACTCTGCAAAAATAATTGACGGTATTACAGGTGAAATTTTCGGAGATTTGACTGGTGATGTTACTGGGGATTTAACTGGACAAATTTTTTCAGAAAACGGAACATTAATCTTTGATAATGGATTTGACGGGACTACCGCAACCTTTACAAATCAAGTTCAGTTTAACGGAGAATTAGATTGCAGAGCAGGTATAACTGGTGATTTAGTCGGTTCTGTATTTGCAGACGACAGTTCATTAATGGTAGACGGAACTACAGCTTCAATTTTTGCTAGCTCAATTCAAGCAGACAATTTTACAGGCCAGATGAAATTCATAAATGATCAAAACAGGGTCAGCTTGGAGCTTAACAGACAGACTGATGGTATTGTAGGAGTTTCGTATGGGGCATTAATTTTTACAGGATCGTCTCCTACACAAGGAGACAGAGAAAGTGCTAGACTTGTAGGCGGAGACTTAGGTTTCTTCCTTACACATGACCCTACAGGATCAGCTAATTTTCCTCAAGCCGGAACAACCACAATTACTTCAACAGGTATAGGCTATGGAACATACGCTCCTACAGAAGCACTTGATATAACTGGAAATGCGGTTATAACCGGATCAGTGACCGCTTCTACTTTCGACGGTGATTTAACCGGTTCGCTTTTCACTGATTCTAGCACGATGATCTTAGATGGAACAAGCGGTTCGTTGATGTCAGCCAATGTAGATGTGATTGGTCAGACAGGAAATACTCCTAGCGTCGGTGCAGGCGATCTACCTAATGTAAATGAATGGTTAGAAATTACCGTAAATGGAAATACAAGATATATTCCACTGTATGCCTAATAATACTCTATTTCAATTGCTCGTGTAAATTCGTCTAGCTTCTGAAACAGTTGTTCCTTGGTTTCTCCTAACAGCAAAAGCTCGCCACACAATCCGGCCGTAGATACATTCCATACCGGCGGTATGACACTACCCGGTTGCAATCTGCTTGAAAAATAATGAACATGTTCGTCCTGTTCGGGCCATTTGATACTGCGGATTCGTCCTGGTTTAAATCTAAAATTCTTAGTATACATATATTTCCAGCGTGTATTATATTGGCGTTTGAATGCTACATTATGTCCTGTGTTTAATTTTATTAACTGTTCCGTAGTATTGTATCCTAATATTTCATGAAAGCAACTTGCACTATGGCTGCTCCCCGGTCTTAAATTTAGTTCCACAAAGCTTACAATATCGTAATTTGCATCAAGGAACAAATCAAACCTTATTGCAGTGTTATCGACTCCTAATCTGTTTACTAAATTTTGCATCATCTCTAAATTTTTCTTGCTCATAAAACAAGTTTCATCAGTAGGGTATACACCATCCTCATAGTAAAAATAAGGCTGTCGTTGCTGTTCGCTAAGGCTGTGCAAATCTTTGGCATAGTGTGCGAATACTATAAGCTCTCCATCTTTCACTGCACTGTTACACCCAACAAGCCATTTTGCCCGAGTATATTCTTGCACAAGATAGTAATCATATTTTTTACCTAAATGATATCCGTTATCATACTCTTGGGTAGTCATAAATTCTACAAGCTCATCCGCGGAATATATTTTCTTAACGCCTTGGCTGCCAGCACCGTAGTTAGGTTTCACTATACAAGGATATTCTAAGGTATGCGGATCTTGTATATCGTCGTATCTATGGCACCAACTGGCTCGTGGAAAATCATGCTCCGCTAAAAAGTCGTGCCATCCTTGTTTGCTTGCGGCTTTTTCCGCAACTGATTCGGTTATGCCTTTCAAACCTAATGCACTATTCACCTCCCCTATTGCATAGCTGGCGTCGTTTGTGCAAGGATGGATAATATTAAGTTCTACAGAGTGTTCTTTGGCTATGGACACAAGTCTATCGGTATCCATATAATCAACCTCATAAAAAACATCTATGTAAGGAGCAACCTTATCGTAGTAGTGTTTGTTTTTTATATCCATAGGATGGGTGGCTATGATCCTGTAGCCCAGTTTTTTAGCCTCACGCATCCAAATGTCGCTGTCTTCAAACACTCCGATATGTATTGCCGTTTTGATCATTTATCCGCGCTCTATGTATTTTACAGTGATGGTTTCGGGCTTGAAATATTTGTCTATTGTTTTTATAACCGTATCAGTTTCGTAAGGTTTACAGCTGAAAACATCAATGTAAAAGTCCCCATTGAGATCCACAAAGTGTCCT
>Ga0209953_1000438_pt1 | contig 14735 bp, 10 predicted proteins | sample SalPonred_H2O_MG_FD_185713 | JGI IMG/M metagenome (GOLD analysis project Ga0209953, IMG submission 185713) | Salt pond water microbial communities from South San Francisco under conditions of wetland restoration - Salt Pond MetaG... | ecosystem: Environmental > Aquatic > Non-marine Saline and... | reverse complement strand
TGATACATTAACATGAAGTTATTGACAACATCCTCAAGGCTCACATATTGGTATGATCCATGGTTGCTTTCTTGTGTGTAATAATCAAACTGTGATATATAAGCCATCTAATAATTATTTTTGCATATCCTTTACTTCCTCTTGCGCACCATAGTTAACTACCTGCGCCTCTCTAATTGATAGACCTGCATACTGCAATATCTTCGTAACCAATAATGGCTCATCCTCAATTGGTAGCTCAAAGTCTTGATAGTCTGCCGCAGACGGGTTGAACACAGGCTCACCTCTCTCAAGGCTAATGTATGTCCACTTAGGGTCTTTCGGATACCTTAAGTACTGTACCAAGACAGCTCCCTGCTCGTCAATCGTGGATGGATAAACCGTCATTAAAGAACCCTCCTGAGCGTATGCTGGGAACGAGTTTGATGGTGCAGTTAGCAAAGACACATTCAGAAGTCTGATGTCCTTCTGTGACACCTTCTCAGCCTCCTTGTAGACACTTTGAGAGTGAATGACATAACTATCACCAAACTCAAAGATATCGTCTTCTACAGCCAACTGTGTGTCGCTAGTAAGCCCTGTCACTATCGTAGTAACCTTGTCAGTGGTATTAGATATAATGTCACCAACCCTTACACCATCACCAACAAAGTCTGCATTAGTGTCAGCAATAGAACCAGACACCGTGGATGTAGCTGACCCTTCTGCCAATACGCTTGTATAACAGACAACTGTGTTAATCATGTAGTAGTCATCACCAGTGGTGGTGATGCTTGGTAAGAAGAACTTATTCGCTCCGCTTTGCTTTAGATACTTTGTTTCTGAAAATACATCAATAGCCTCCTCATTGGCTTTCTTTCCATTGGCATATCCAACGCCTGATTGCCTAGCATTCTCTAGGTTTATTGACCTATTATATCTAGAAAAGTATTCATCAAATATTTCTAACTGAGCTTGTTTTGCGAACAGGTTAAAGTCCGATGGGGGCATATAACCATAGTTGTTCTTATTCAGTATAGATAGAACTGTATTCCTTACTGAGTTAATCATTTGCAAATGTTTTTACAAAGATACTAAAAAAAAGAGGTCTCATTTTGAGACCCCCTTAATCATGAGAAATAACAAAACTTTATGCTAATCTAATAAAGTTTCTAGACTTTCCAAAACTTCGACACCATCATCTGTCTTAAAATATGATGCGATAGCATTAATCGGGTCTTCTCCGAACGGAATCGTCATCATTTTCTTCTTATTATTGTCGGTGTTGAAGTAAACATCTCTCCTGTTATTTCTATATCTAATGAATCCCTCGTTCAATAGCTCATGGATAATACCATGCAATCTAGTGTCTGGGTCATTAATAGAGTCCATAAAGCCATGTGGGTCTCTTCTAGCAAAAACCAAGATGTCACGCTTTAGCTCGGCAGTAGTAATCGTAGATGGGTCTTTGCCAAATACGGCTCTACATATTGTTTCCATCTGTTGAATACTTAATGCCCTTGCTTCAACTAAAGCGTCCACCTCGATGTTTAGTTTATTCATTTCTTCTTCAGCATCCTTCTCTGTGTTCACCTCAATGAACTTAACACCGTTGAATGGGTGATAATGTAAAAACTGCTGTAGGACAGGGTTGGTGCGTGGCACTCTTAACATACCATCTTCAAAGATGATGGCCTCAATAATTGCGTTGCCATCCTGCTCATCTTCAAATGGTGATTTTTGATTCCTAGCATACCTCAAAGCACGGTTAGTGCCTTTTTCTTCATCAAAGTGTAATAGTGGGAATCTTCTTGAGTTTTTAACTGGCAGCATAAAAGATAATGGTGCTGCACTTCTGGTGAGTTTGTAGACCTTGTCTACATATTCTACTTTTTTCATTTTATATAATTTAATTTCAATTAGTAAATAAACAAGAGGCCACAATTTGCGACCCCTTGTTTGAATTGTTTATTAGTCTTGGAACAAGAAGAAGTTGTTTGCACCCATGGTACATACAGCTCTCTCAGACAAGAAGTTAACCTCCATAGCGTCTAAATCGCTAGTAGCGGCTCCACCTGCTGAACCTGTAATCCAAGTCTTGTAACGTCTGTCTTCAGTTTCAGAAGCTCTGAATCTAACGTGCAAGAATGGTCTCTTAGCGTTTTTACCAAGGATTTGGTCATAAACAGTAGTTGAACCCGCTGGCACAAGTAGACCGTTCACACGGCCAGAACCTGCTCCTGTAGGTAGACCACCCCGCATTGTAGGATCATTCAAGTATTTCCAGTCAGACTTGTAGAAGTCATAACCTCTTCGGAATCCTGAGAATCCTAAGTTCAATGCCATCTCAGAGTCATTGTCGAACAAACCGAAAGAAGCAGCGTTAGAAGCTCCTGATGGGTTGTAACCGTTCAATGAAGCAAGCATATCATCAATGTCGAAAGAGAAATCTCTATCAACGAACAATACGTTCTCTTCAATAGAACCTTGCTTATCCAATCTAGCTACGATAGTGTCGAACTCAGCAAGAGTAGTTGGGTTTCCACCTGCCCACACGTTACCTCTGTTCTCTACTGCGTAGAAGATACCTTCAGAACCTTTAAGACCAACTGAAGCACCGATAGCACCAGAACCAGTCTCAGCAGGAACTGCTTCAATCATTGCTGTTTCTAAGTAGTCATCGAATCTCAATCTAGTCTCATGCTCACTCTTTAAGTACCATAAGTAGCCAGTTGCACCGTTCTCAGTAGTAACTTCTACCCATCCGATTTGAGCCATGTCAGAACCAGATACAGCATACTTGTCTTTCAAGATGATTGGGTTGTTCTCGAAGATATCGTCAGATGCCTCCAAAGATCCCTGCATTCCTTCAGAACCTTTTTTAAACTCAGAACCATAGATGAAAATGGTAACGTCAGCGTTAGCTAATCCTGTACCAGCTACAGCTAGACCACCAGCCTCATAGAATGCAACATCGAATTGTCCGTTAGCTGTATCAACAGCAGTAACAACACCTTTGTTGCTTCCTTTAGTGCCTCCATTCTGAGAAATAAATACCGTCTGACCAACTCTGATAGCGATAGCGCCAGCAGTTAAGCCTTGACCTGCTCTGTTTGGATCAAGAGTGTCGTTTACTTGAAAAGTAGCGGTGTCGTCTCCTGCTGATGCAGCAGTACCCACACTGTCATACTTAATGTGTAAACGTCCTTGCTCTGCCCATTTGATAAGGTCTGAGTTTGACGGAAGTTCTGCACCTACCATTCGGAGGAAAGAACTTATTGTACGATTTCCATAACGCTCGAACTCTTTTTCGTAAGTGTCAGGAAGATACTGATTCAAAAAATTGAAATCAGAAATATAATTTGTCGATAAAGCGACCTGCTGTGCAGATGGCTGAATATCGAAACCTGGGGTTGCTTGAACTGAACCTGCCATAATAATTGTTTTTTCTTAGTTTTTGTTTCTACTCTTTACTTTTAATCCTCGACCTGAGTCGGGGTTTACTGAGCGAACTTGGAACCCTTCTCTTTTAGTAACCTCTGGTGCTCTACGATCAGACATATTCACGTTTTTAATCTTCCTAGTAACATCATCAGTGGCTTCTGACTTGCCTTGCTCATAAAAGAACTTAGCAAACCTTTCTGGGTTCATGGCTACTGCCATAGCCTTGTGGTATCCTGTCACATCCTCAATCAAACCATCCTTGTTCATAAACTTCTTTAAGAAGTTAGAACTATCGGACTGAGTTTTCTTGAGTTCTTCAGGACTTGAAGTTGGGCTATAAGTGAGTTTCTTGTCTTCAATTTTAAAATCAAAACCTTTGAAATCATCATTGAAAAGGTTATCGGTCTTGTTTAGAAACCAATCTCTCTTACGCCTAAGCTCCTCCTCTTGGCTCTTAGATTGCTCTATATATTGTTTATAAGCTTTAAGTTCTTCTGTTTCGCTCTGAGACATGGAAGCCGTACTTGACTCAAGGGGCTCTTTATACATACTCTTCTGCTCATTGAAAAACTTTTTAGCCTTTACAATCGCTTTTTTCTTCGCTAATTTTACCTTTCTAATATCCGAATCATCGTCTAAATCCTCATCATAGCTATAGTCTTGCATTAGGATGTCAATGTCCTCCTCATCAAGACCATCCTCAGTAGTAGTCAGGTATTCTTTTAGCAACTGGTCTTCATTCATTGACTCAAAGTCTCTATTGAGCTTTAGGTAGTCATCGAACCCTCGACCAGTTTTCTTTCGGTACTCCAAGTATGCAGACACATCCTCTGGGATGTCATCGTTACTCTCCTTCTGAGCAAACAAATCCTCGACAGATGAAATCTCCTTGTCGTACCTATTCTTAATAAATGAAAGAACGTCTTCTTCTTTTAGTTCTGGAGCCTCAGTAGTCTGTGCATTATCTGCACTAACCTCTTCAGTTATTTCTTCAACCGTGTCTTCAGCGACAACCTCTTCAGTGGTCTCTTCAACATCCTGCTCCTCTTGTTGGCTTAGTAACGCCTCCTCTACTTCTTGTTTGGATTTGCTTTCTATGCCATCAACTTCTTTTACTTTAATTTCCATTTGATTATATTTTATACAAAATTAATACTTTTTTATTTATGCTATCTTGGGTTAAATTCAGCGAAATCGAAACCATCTAGCGAATCTTCATTAGACTCAAACTCCATAGGAGGTAGGTTATTCTTTCTCTGATCAATTAACTTAGACTGTTGGCTATTCTGTAGACTTACTCTATCATCTTTAGCCTTCTCCTTCATTTCTTCTCTACCTTTCAATGCCTCTGCATTTACGCCAGCTAATAGTTGCTGATACTCAAACTCTTTGGCCATTAGCATCATCTTAAGCCGTGCCTCATTTTGCATCTTTTGTATGTCAAATGCTGCCTCGGCTTGCTTAACCTCCATCTTAGACCTAGCATCCATCTGCTGTTTCTGCATGGCAGTTCTTGCTGCAATCTGTTGAGACTGCATATTCTGCTGAGACTGCATTGCCTGCATCTGCATAGCCTTTTGTTGCTCTCTCTCATCCTTCTGCTTGCGTTTCATTTTTAAAAGCTGATTGGCAACCTTGATGTTCTTAATCTCTCTAATGTCAATAGCATCCTCAAGATTAATGTCATTCCTAGATAATGCAACCTGTATGTTCTGCTCTAGCTTCGCCTGCTCCTCCTCATCTGGTGCTACCTCAATGAAAATACCAAAGTCATATATATAAAGGTCTTTTATTTGGTTTAGTATTGATACATTGTACTTACCTATCCTGTTGATAAAGTCTTCCTTAAAGTCTGAATATTCTAATATATCCGCTATTCTATACGATAGGCCCTCAGAAATGGTTCTGAACATAAACAAGCTTCCGTCTAATATGTGTCTTGTCGCTGTGTTTGAATTTAGCGCTGCCAACTTCTGTAGACCAACCAATGAGTTAGGGTCTGGTGTGCTACCGTCTCTAGCCTCATTAAGACCCGTCACTGTCCTAATCATGTTTAGGTAGTGGTTATAGTTGGCTAATAGCATCTGTGTCTTAGAAGCGCCTGAATTTGACGTTAACTGTGTAATAGGAACTCTAGCGTTATTGAACTCACCCTCCTGAGTGTAGCTTCTACCAATAACTGAACCCGTCTGGAAATAAAGCCTCAGAGCGTCTTCAGGGTTGTATGCTTGACCATTACCCAAGTCAACCTCGTTAAGCCCGTCAGCGTCAATGTATACACCATCTGGGACAACTCTAGATATTACTTGCTGAAGCTTCAAGTGTGTCATCTGAATCAGGTCAGCAAAAGGAATCATCCTTCTCACCAACGACTCAATTACACCCTTATACATTCTAGGAGCTACAGCAACATAGTTAGGCAGTGCGTGCTGAGATGAAGACTTTGGTCTTACCATATTCTCAGCCATCTCCCACTTGAGCAGGTAGTTTGTTCCCATGACCATAACGCCATTATACCATACATCAATAGTCTTCTCAACCTTCTCAAACTTGCCTTCCTCCATCATCTCATCTGGAGGGTTGAATGTATCGTCCTTCTCAATGAACTTAACAGAGCCAGTCTCAGTTACCTTTCTCTTGTAAACAATCTTCTTAGTGGTCTTATAGTTGAAGTACATCAACGTACAAGTGTCACGATAGAATATATCGTTCTCGTAGAACTGTGCTACGTTATAATAATCATACCAGCTTTGGCTGCTTTTAGATATCTCCTCTAGTTGCTCCTTGGTAAGGCTAGGGTCAATCTTCATAAGCTCAGTTATAGGCAGGGTCTTAATTTCTCCCCAATAAAAACAGTCCTTAAAGTGTGGGTCTTCAGTGTAGCTGTAAACCACATTGGCAGGGTCTACATAAGAAACCTCAACACCAGCTCCAGGTAGAAACTCATGCTTGGCTACAGCAACACCTAATACTGTTAGGTCATAGTCTAACCTCTTTCTAAGGTCTACATACTTGTTTTCTTCTAGTAAGGTGTTGATAGCCTCTTCTTCGGCTATCTCTATCGCAGGCTTGTAGTTAAGCTGCATATACAATGACAACTCCTCATCAGTCTGCGGCATCTCATCTGGGTCCATCATAAAAGGGTCAACCCCAGACCTTTCTTGAACTATCTCAAGAACTGGTTTAGCTACCATCTCCGACTGAATCATCTGCTGAAACTCGCTTCTCTTCTGTTGAGATATAGCGTCCTGAGAGTATGCCTTGATCTTAAACAATCTGTCAGACATACCGTTAACAACAATGTCAACGAACTTAGGAATTACTGGAACTGGAGTCCAATCAAGGTTTAGATAGGATAAGTCACCATCAATAGCTAACTCACTCTTGTACTTAGCAGTAGATTGCTCTCCCCTAGCATACAGTCTTAGCTTATGGAAGTCTCTCCATTGGTTGTAATATCTGCACTGATTCCCGTCTTTTTTGAACCATTCGTAAGTGATGGCGGCTCCCACTTGATAGCCAAAATCATATGAAGCTTTTTCAGAGTCAGATACGAACTGACTAGGAAAACTTGTTGCTTTAATATCTATTTTTACTTCTTTCATCTAATGATTTCACTTCTAACACCTTTGTTATTGTATGATGCAAATTTAACGATAATTTTTGACTGCTCTTTTTGCTGTGGTTGGTAAAGGTTTTTCTGACAAGCCATTACAGCTAACCCAGAACTAATCGAAGCATCATGCTTTGTTCTATTGTTTATGTCGAACCTTGCCCAGTCCTCTAAAGTCCTATTAAATGGCATAGTTCCAATCGTCTCAGTGTCTCTGTGTGTGCCATCCAAATCAACCCCAACATACTTCTCTATGTATGACTCAATAGCAGATGCGTGAGACTGCTTAACATCCTCACTGGTGTTAGGAATACCACCAAGCTCTTTCTCCGTCTTAGATAGCTTATTATACACCTTATCGGGTCTGTTCATTGAGTAACCCCTGTATCCCCTGTTCTTTAGGTAGTACAGTAGCCTTGGCTTGTTGTTCTCAGCAAGTATAGGCATACCATAGAACACAATAGCCATCAGAACGTCCTCGAAGAACATCTCAGCAGTTTGAGGTCTTGCTATATACTCTAAGAAAAACTCGTTGCTAGGAGCATTGTCCATGTTAAACTTAGTTAGCCCATGCAATGCACCATTAGACCCTCCTCCTCCAACTACTCCTGATATATCATAGCTATCACAACCAAACGCACCAATATGCTCATTGGCAGGATACTTCTGTCCGTTCTTTTGGGTATATGCGTTCTGAAGCCCTTTCTCTGGAACCCACCCCACTAAGAACCTACCGTTCTTATTTGGAGAGAATATTACCTCAGTGTCTTTTATACCATCCTTCCAACTAAAACTTCCTCTAGTCGTGTAGTGGCTGTCAATCATCGAGTCATTGTAGTCTATCTGCTGATAGATTTTTGTGAGGTTAAATATTGACTGCTTACTCTCATCTCTAAATGCATGAGACTCTGTCCTAGGGAACTGACGATAGAACTCGTTTAGTGCGTCTGGGTCATTCTTCAATGACTCAACCTCAGCCTCCCAGTAGTCAATCGCCCCCTGATATATTTTCTCCCCATCAACCCCCATAATAGGCTTGTCAGGAGTCCTCAACACTGGCATACCATGGATGTCTATGAATCCCTCCATGTTCCACTCCATTGGTATGAAAAGAGAATATAGACCAGACTTTGTCTGACCGTTCTTACTCCTCTTCGTCACCTCAGAGTCATAGTATAGCTTCTTGAAGTTCTCACCACCCTTGTCTAGTGCGTTTGAGGTTGACCCCATCATGCACTTACCAATTACCTTGCTACCCAATCGAAGACAGGTCTTTGTTACTCTCCAGTTATTTAGGATATTATTAGGCTTGAGCCATTTACCGCTCTCATCACTAACTAACAATAACAGCTTCTCACCATCGTATGAGTTGTCGTCTGTGTTCTTCCAGTCAATGGTAGTGTCAAGCCCATCAATGTCGCTGTCGGCAACATCGTGCATATTCTTCTTCGTAATCTTAGAGGCAGGTACACGATAGGCAAGCTCAGTCTTCGGCTTGTCCATACCGTCCATAATAGGCTTGAAGAAGAAGGGTAGCTTACTGTTTATAGGTACAACCTTGTCGGTAAACATCTTCTTAGCGTCACCCCCAGTCTTTGATAGTATCCCTATTCTAGCGTCTCTAGCTAATGTTGCTGTGTTCACACACTCTGATGATGACATAAATGAAAATCCAGAGCGTCTAATTTTTAAATAAACCATCCCGAAGCTACGCTTGTCAGCCTTACAAGCCTCCCAAAAAATATGTAAAAGTCTGTTAGCCTCCCTAAAGTCAGGATAGCCAATGTCAATGCTAGACCATTGGAGGTACATATAATGTGTACCAGTCATGTAGCATGGCTTCCCATTATTCATGAACCAAAAGCCCTCCTCTCTTCTGTCGAACTCCTGCTCTATGTAGTCAACCCACCTAGCCTTAAACTCCTTTGGCATCTCATTCCATTGGAATATTGACTGTATTTTCGACAGCTCATTCGGTAGTTCTTTCCTCTCCCAGTACTGTAATGAATGCTTGTCGCTTCTCTTGTAAACTTTGTTTGGCTTTAGAGGTAGTGCTATCTTTAGTCCAGATATCTCTACCACATCACCAATCTGACCGCTCTTAGAGATAACGACCATGTCATGCTTCTCATCATAGCCGTAATGCCAAGACTTCGCCTTATTTTTCTTTGAAAGGGAGTTCTTAGGTACGTATTCAGGTAGTTCCCTGTATATACTATTTTCTTGACCTTCTCTCTGCAAATCCTTGTTTGTTATCTACCTTCTCGTTTGGAGCACTATCTAGCGACTCCAATGCCTCTCTCTCAGCCTCTATTCTGTTGAGTATCTCAAAGGCATCGAATATGGCAAGCTTCTTTGTAGCTGCCGCATTCTTCAGCCTATCAGCACTTAGCTCATCCTCTGGGTCATGCTTAATAATATCCTCCTTAGCGACCTTTATTAGCTGCTCAACAGCTCTATGACCCGCTTCAATGATCTTCTGCTTTGTCTCCTTTACGTTCATAGCGTCATTGTTACATGATGGTCATAGATTCTGTACATAGTCTTTCCGTCTATTACAAACTCATACTCACTGTCTGGCTTGAATGACACCTTTGTGCCCTCATTAACACCCATTGACCTTAGATACTCATTAGGGTATCTCATTACACCCATTAGTGGCTCACTCTTTATTGGCTTAAAGATGTAAGACTCCTCAACAGGAATAGGCTCCACAAAGCAGAACCTATCATGTGCGTACCATTCACCGTCTCTACCGTACATATAGAACTGGTCTATGTCTACCAAAAACAAGTCATCCATGAAGTAGCTTCTACCGCTTTTGCGTCTGCCCTTCATGTCGTTGTAGAACTTAAACACATTATGATGCACAATAAGGGTGTCACCCCTTTGTATTGGACCATCGTACCTGATAGGTGTTGAGAAAACTTCTGCGAATCTGTTCGAGTGTTCATGGCTCTCCTCAGATGTGCTGATGATTAGCTCTATTCCTCCTATCTCTTTTGTGTTATCGTATCTTTTGTTGTCCTTTGGCTTTACTAGGAAATTATCTAACGACCTCATAGATTTATATTGTACTCAATTGAAACAGGCATTGTAATCGTAAACCTTTTCCATAGGAAAACTTCCTCCTCTTTCTCTATCCAAATCTTTATGCCGTCCTCTTCTGACCTAATTAGGTGTATTCTGTAATCACCCCCAAGGACCTCTTGCCCTACTATGTAGTGCATAGCACTAGACTTATAGTCAGGACCTATTGATATCTTCCTGATGTCCATAATGCTATGCTTCTATGAATTTCTCTAGTGCAATCATTGTGCTAGTTTTCACCTTCACACCTTCGATTTCATCTAGTTTAATTTTTTCAGACAAAAGTTCTACCTCCTCTTCGATGGCTTCTAATGATTGCATATCGGACTTGTAAGCCTCAACGTCTTTAATCATGTATGAGCCCTGCTTCTCTTCCTCTCCGTACTTTTTTAGCAGTTTCTCTGCCTGCTCTTGAAAAGACTTTGAAGCGTCTTGAAGTTTAGTGATTTGTCTTGCTAGTTTGTAGCTTAGTTTCGCAGGCATACCTTCTTGTTCCCCTGCTACTGCTAATTCATTAAATCCTCTAGCTAGGTTAATGATTTCGATTGTTTTTAATTTCTCTGTTTTAAACATAGTTGTAAATTTAATTAATTATCTTGAATTATTGTTGCCTCCTCTTCGTCGTTGTTTTCAGGAGTTGTTTCTACTTTTTTTAAAGGTTCTGTTATTACTCTACCGTTTTCATCTGTCCATTCTGTGTCTATCATGTGTTGGTCGATCCGTTCGCCAATAACAAGCCATGAAATAGTATCTGTGCATTCAGCATCCTGCGCCTCTATGATTAATATATTCCCTTCTACCTTACCTCTTATTGCAGTCCATCCGCTTTCATTACTTGTAAAGCATTGAATGTTTCCGTTTAAGAGGACAAACGTGCCTTCTGTCATACGACCTGCTTCGTCTAGGTTTACCGTTGCCTTACCCTCTGATAGTTCAACCTTGCCTCTGTAAATGTTGTCTGCCTGTGGTGCTTCAACAAATGAGTGAACAAGGTTATGCGTGTCTTTCTTTTCGGGTAATGGATGGTCAATTTTGAATGAGCCTGAGCCTTTTGATAAAGAGCCAGTAACAGATAGGTTTCCTGTCATACTAACATTCCCCGCAGAGTCGATGCGCATTCGTTCGGTGTTGTTGGTTCTTATACCTAAAGAATGGTTTGATAATGTACCAATTAATCCGATACCTGCTGAATTAACAAATCTTAGAGTAGAAGTTCCATCACTTACATTTAACGAGCCCACAACGTCAAGCGTAGCACTCGGACTATCCGTCCCTATGCCTACCCGATTAGTACTAGCATCAACGAATAGAGTGTCGGTGTCTACGGTTAGGTCGCCGTTTATTGTGGTGTCTAAATAACTGATAATTGAAGAAGTACCTACAAGTAATCTTGTAGTATTATCAGTTCTTATATCAACAGGCTTTGTAGTATATGTCCCTACTCTTAAATCGCCCCCTACTGTCCCTAAAATAGCTTGAGGTGCATTAGCATTATTCCTCATTAGAATATATGAAGATATAGGACCAATAGTATCTGTATCATCTAAAAATAAATGACCGCCACTTGTTTTGTTTATTTTAAGTTCTCCGTTTATTGTAGTATCACCCCGAACATCAAGTCTATTCCCTGAATCAGAAAGGTTGCCACCTATCGTCAAGTTCCCAGTAGAATGTAAGCGCATATTGCCATCAGCATCACCGCCTGCTCTAAAGCATAGATTATTGCCAAACGCTCCTATACCTACCTGCTCATCGTTGGTGGTTGTTGAGTCCATTAAAGCTATGCCTCCACCTGATATCGTGCTTTCAAACAATGCAGGACATTGCTCATTTGATACAACGTGCAATTTATGGTCAGGATCTGATTCGCCAATGCCTACGTGATTATTGGTAGAATCAACAAATAACGTGTCTGTGTCTACGGTTAGGTCGCCGTTTACTGTTGCACCTCCAACTGTTATAGCATTAGATGTTGTAGCACCTCTGTCTGTTACGCTATCTAAGGTGTCGTTTATGTCGCTTGTTAATGCTATTGTACCACTTGTGTTTGGAAACTCAAAGTTTCTCGTTAGATTGTCAGCAGTTATAAGATTTGATGATAACTGTATAATCTTATTTTGAGCAGGTGCTTGATTGTATCGAATTGCCAATCCATTAGAACCGAAAGGACTTATAGATGTATGACCATTTAAGCCAGGGCTTCCTGCTGTGGCTTGTTTAAATCCTAAAAAGTTAAATTCATTTGGATTTGAATCTTGTATAATTATTGCATCATTAAACGTCTTTTGACCACTAACAGTTTGATTTGTTGAAAGGTCTACATATCTGCTATCCAAGTCAGCAGAAACTAACCCAGTTACATGACCAAAACCATCAAGTGTTACGTCTTGTATTACTGTACCTCCGCTATTATTCACACTACCTTGTGAAGAAGTATTGCCATGACTAATAGTTCCCGATGTTGTTATCGTTCCCCCTGTTAATCCTGAACCTGTGGCTATTGATGTTACTGTACCTGTGAATTGGTCTGTTGAATTAATCGTAACGGTATCAGTACTTGCATTAGTTGTTATGCTAACATTAGTGCCACCAGCAAATGTCAAAGTATCGTTATTGCTATCAGCAACAATAGTAGACTGACCACCAACCGCAACATTCTTGAACATGTTTTGTGATGAGCCTCTGTCCGTATTGTTGAAGGTGATAGTTTCTGCGCTGCCTTGATTAAGCGTAAAATCACCACCACCTGATAATCCTGTGCCTGCTGATAGCGTAATTGTGCTATTATTAACAGTAGGCAAAGTAACAGTTGCAGACCCCAACCCAGTCACATGACCAAAAGGATCAAGCGTTACATCTTGAATAAATGTTAGACCTGAATTATCAACACTAGGCTGTGAAGAAGTATTGTCATGACTGATTGTTATATTAGCTGATAAATTACCACCGCCTGTTAGTCCTGTACCTGCGCTTATAGTCCTTGAAAGTGGAGGGTAAAATGAAGCATAGTCACCTCCATTTGCCTCTACTGGACCAATCCTGCCAAATACACTTGTAACCGCATCTGTGTTGTCTACCTTGTCCCATCCACTACCGTTGCTAATTATCCAATCGCCATCTAAAAACGATAATCCAAACTGAGTGCCTGCAACATTTGTCACATAGTAATATCCCTTTGTAGTTGAGGCTGGCGGGTCAATCAATTGAGGGGTGTTTGTAGAGGCGTTCCAAGTTCCTTGATATTCTACTTGACCAACAACGGAATCTGGTAAATTAGCTATTGGAATCTTCGCACCACTATCTAAAGGGGCATATCCGTTAGCTTGATTCTTCTCGCTAATGTCTTGTTTGTCATTTTGAAGATCAGTTATGTCAGATGTATTTGTTGCAATGTTGCTAGTGTTGGTCGCAATGTTACTAGTGTTGGTCGCAATGTTACTAGTGTTGGTCGCAATGTTACTAGTGTTAGTAGCTATGTTGCTAGTGTTGGCAGCTATATTACTAGTATTGGTGGCAATGTCGCTAGTGTTTGCCGCTATATTATTTTGATTGGTTGTTATATCTGATGTGTTATCAGCTATATCACTAGTGTTAGTAGCTATATCAGTAGCATTAGCAGATATATTACTAGCGTTGGTAGTTATATTGCTAGTGTTAGTAGCTATATTACTAGTGTTGGTAGCTATGTTGCTAGTGTTAGTTGATATATCGCTAGTGTTTGCCGCTATATTATTCTGATTGGTTGTAATGTCTGCCGTATTAGCGGCTATATCACTAGTATTAGTAGCTATGTTGCTTGTATTAGTTGATATATCACTAGTATTGGTTGCTATATCAGTAGCATTAGCAGATATATTGCTATCGTTAGTTGTTATTTGAGATTGCAAGCCACCGTCAGCAGCAATCCTTGCACTCTCCTCATCGTCAATGTTTGTCTGTAGGCTTGAATCTGCGTTAGCACGAGTTGTTGCCTCTGCGTCAATATTATTCTGCAAGGTGCTATCAGCAGCAATCCTATCACTCTCCTCATCGTCAATATTATTCTGCAAGGTGCTGTCAGCAGCAATCCTTGCAGTTTCCTCATCGTCAATGTTCGTCTGAAGCACCCCATCAGCCGCAATCCTTGCGCTCTCCTCAGCGTCAATCTGACCCTGATAGTCAGTTGAGTCTAAGCTACCATCGCCCTTGACAAAGTCACTAGATGTACCTCCTCTAGTAACATGGCTGTCCGCAACGACCTCACCATTAACGTCAACACCCGTAGCTATTGTATGTAGCTTCACAGACGCGCCTAATGAGAGCTTAACAGACCCCGTAAGTGATGATATCTCTATGTCATCAATTAAGTTGTCAATCTGAAGGATATTACTAGTCCCTCTGTAACCAACCCATCCCTTGTCACTGTCTAATGAGTTTGTGAACAGTATGTAGTTCTCGCCATTTTCAGACGGACTCTTCAACGTCAAAACATCGCCCGTGAGTCCCTCGATAATCGTGTCCCCAAGTACGTCAAAGTCTTTAGACGCAACAGCCTTGTTTATGCTTACAGAATTATCAATTGAGTTAACATTGAAGACATCCGACCCCACACTCAAGTCCTTCGTCATTG
>Ga0209953_1000437_pt1 | contig 14785 bp, 21 predicted proteins | sample SalPonred_H2O_MG_FD_185713 | JGI IMG/M metagenome (GOLD analysis project Ga0209953, IMG submission 185713) | Salt pond water microbial communities from South San Francisco under conditions of wetland restoration - Salt Pond MetaG... | ecosystem: Environmental > Aquatic > Non-marine Saline and... | reverse complement strand
AGGTACGATCACTCATGTGTTATTCTCCGTAAGTTTAAGTATATAATATAGGATTATTAGAGGAATGTCAAACTAAAAATAAACTTTTTTGGAATCAAATGCACGATGCCAACCAAAATACTGTGCTTTCCAGTCTGATTGATCGTCTGAACATAGATGATACCATTCATGTTTGCGTTTCAGTATGTCTTGGACTGCGGATTCCCAGTCCGTGTTTTCTATTATGTTTTCTGCCTTTGCTTTTATTTCCAGTGCCTCTTCATAGTTGGTTGCATCTTTTTCAATGTGGAATATTTCCATGCACCAATCTTGGGTTATGTAATCCAGTGAAAAGTCTATGCCCCACTTTGGTTTGATTACTAATAATTTGTTTAATATCGGTCTTTGTTCGCTTGCACGTATTATGTTTTCTCGTGCTTCACCTCTGTAAGCCCAACGAGTTAGTATCTGTGTGTGATCTAAGACCAATTCACCCTGGCTGTCGTTGATATCTTTATACCAAGGCTTTCCTGTGCTGTGATGAAACTGAATTCCCGAATGAACGTTCACGTTGTTCATCACATAATGTTCTAGTTCTATTGGTGTGTCTATTTCGTAACCGTCCTTGTCAAAATCCTTTAACGGCACCTCTAAAAGTTTTTTGTATTCTATTGGTGTTGTTAAGTATGGATTTTTTGCGAACGTTGCCCCCGTGTTCTTTAGCCTCATTCTACATCCATGTCTGCCAGTTTTCTATCCAAATATACTGCTAGTTTTATGTCGTCTTTGGTAAGTGCATCTGCATCGTGTGTGTGCAGGCTTATCATCATCTCATCAAAGAACAAAACCACATCAATAAAGTGATCCATTTCCGTTTGCTTTTTTTCAATGGCTAATAGGAATCTCACAGCGTGGTTATAGTCTGAAAACGTTACCCTTTTGCGTAAACGTTTCCCCCCGTCTACCACAGACCAATTTTTGAGATAATCTCTTGCCAATTCTTCTGCTTTACTAGGATCAATAATTTTCATTGTGTTCTATCCTTGTCATCAATTGCGCCACCGCTCACCCATGCAGTGCAGCTTCTTTCTCCTGCACATTTAAAATGCAAGAAATTGCAATATCCTAAATCTGCTTTGTGTATTGTGGCCATTACATCAGCATCTGACTCGGCGCCTTGTGCACCTAGTTCTATGCAGTCCCACATTTTATCTGACACATCAAAGGCCGCACAGTTGTTGCACTTCATTGTCTTAGCGGTTGCTTCGTCTATGTCCCACTTTTTAGCATAGTCCTTCCAATAGTTACCAGGCTTTTCTGGATTAGCAGGACCGTACATATAATCGTCTATGGCTTTTTGACGATTTTTAAGATTAACATCGATATCCTGTGTAGCTACAGGACAGCCTTTGTTGGCCGCTTCAACTATTTTGATATATTCTCTCATTTTCTTTTTCTACCCCTAAACTGCACCGGCCCAGTCATGTAAGGTTGACTGAACCAAAGTTTAAACCATTCAGCGTCGCCAGGTTTTAGTCCCATCTTTTTTTCTTTCTTTTTTAGAGCTGTAGCAGTTTTACTTGGATTCTCTTCTACTTTATACTCGGTATAACCTTTGAATTCGTTTATACCTGCAAGTTTACGAAGCTCATCTAAATCCATTACAGACCCTGCTTTACTGACTGTGCTAGTTGTTCGGCACTTATTGGCCTTCCATCTAAAAATAGTTTTGCAGTTCCTTTATCCAGCATGGGCTTTACTGCCATTGGATCTTTTAACACTGCTAACGGATTTCCGCCTAATATCTGTGTCATCATCTTCATAGGATTTTTATGGAATGCTGGTCTATCTAACACTTTACCTGTAAGCGCAACTTTTAATCTGCCTATGGTTATGCTGCCTTTTATCACAGGCTTGCCTTTACGAGCATCAAACACAAATCTAGCTCCTCCAAACTCGGTACGGATATAATCCGACTCTCCGGGCTTATTACCTACTAAAGGACCTCGAACTTCACCGCCACTGAATCCAAAGATATATCTAGCTCTTCCGTCTGCATATCTGATCGTGGCCAATCCGTCAAGCAATGGAGATATAGTTTTGATTAGTTTTCCATTTTTATCGAAGTATTCTTTACCTTTGGCACTGCTTATTGTATAACTGCCGTCTGGATTTGTATCCTTTGTGCTGCCATCTGGAAGTTCTACAGATTCTTCGTTCATTTTCTTCTTGCGACGATTCTTACAACTTGCTTCAAATGCTGTAAATACATCCTCGCTTGTGATAGAATATCTTTTTCCTCGACTCTTAATTTCCTTGCCAATCAACAATTTTAAAACCTTAGAAAGTTTATCAATGTCCTGTTCCTTGTCGATAGCATCATCTATCAACATTCTTAGATATTGACGCAGTTGGGTAGGATCGATAACTACATCGCTTTCTTCTATACGATTTTTAGGCTTAGCATCGGCAATGATTTTTTCAATCTTTTCTCTGGTGAGATTTTTAAATCCTTGATTTTTAAAGGTAAAAGACTTATATCGATTTACTAGTTTTTTGATCTCTCGCGCCTTGTCAGGATCTTGTAAGTTTATTTCTTTGTATGCTTCCATCCAGTCTTGTGTAAGTTTTGCATCTTTATACGCAAGAGCACCTCCCAACAACAACCCGCCCACTGTTGCAAAAGCAGCTACAACCGCAGGAAGTGCTTCGTTTATATGTGCTTCTTTAACTCTGTATTTCTTTTTCATCTTTTCTTCATCCGGAGAATCCCCAAAGTATTTGTGTACTAAATCATCTAGTTCGTTATGAAATTTATCTTCGTCTTCCGGGCTAACATCTTCTGCCATTTCAGGTTCTTGTACACCCATCCCTTTGCGTACAGCATTATACATTTCGTCTGCTACTTCTTGATTAGGTACACCTTGTTTGAAACTTTCTAAATCTCCTGCTGCGGCTGCCGCTCTCATCTTGCTTGCACTCATACCTTCTGCACCATCTGCATCTGGGTCACGCTCGCCTGCACTCACAACCTGTATGTTTTTAAAACTATAATCATCGCCGCCGTTGTATTTGTTAATAAGTTCTTCAAAGGCTTGCACACGATCTGACCCTGCAACATAGATTAAATTTTCATATCCCATATCGCTTATCTTCTTTAGTGCCTGAATAATTGTTTTGACTTCTGGATGTCCTATTGTTATATTAGGAAAAAAGAATTTAGCATAGCGTAGTTTATCCTCAAAAGCAAGTGGATCAGTTTTAGGTTTTTGACTTTGACTGAGGAACAGATACTGGTCACCTTGTTGACTTTTAACAGCATCAACTAATTTAGCATGCCCTATCGTGGGAGGATTCATTCGTCCGAATGCAATTACTGCTGTTCTAGGTTCTTCGAACAGTTGACGAAGATTCATAAATAATCCCCTTGTTCTATAAGCTTCAGTTCTTCTGAATAAATTTTGTTCATTATAGCTTGACGATCATCTAGGTTAAAAATAGAATCGGCTGATTTTCCTAGGTTATACTTTTCTATGTATGCCTGACATCCTGTCTCGATCATAGGACCTAAACATTTATTTGGATTGACTTTTTTGCCTGCCCTGGTTAAGTCTGCAATTTTTGTAACGGCAGGAAAATAGTGTTTGCGATAAAACATTGGGTCATTGCGCATAAACACAACAGCATCATCTACCACATCATAATTAAATCCTTTTTCCAAAGGCTGTGAAAATTCGTTTATTTTCATAATATCACCACTTCTTGCAGCTCCAATAACGGGCTTTGTGCTTTGGTCCAGGATTATCGCAGTTGTGTCTAGCACGAAAACTGCGCCTTGCATCTGGATTGTCTTTTTTGATTCGATGATCTTTTGATCCAAAGTTTACTTTTACTACATTGCCCTTGGGGTTCTTAACATACACTTTGAATTTTTTCACATCGCCTGCCATAGGCTTGTTTAACTTAACTTTACGGCCTTGATACTCTGCTTCCCACATTGGGTCATCTTCAACAAAACCTAGGACACCAAACCACTCATGAAAATCATCGTCGTCTTCGATTGTCATTTCGTCTGCTTGTTCTACATCGTCTGCTGAAATTTCAATGTCAAAGTCATCATAGCCTTGTTCAAACATATAAGCACTAAGACGATCAGCAAAGCCGTCTGCTTCTTCTTCACTTAGGTTTCTTTCTAAAGGTATGTGGAACACACTTGCACCTTGCTCTGTTTCAAGAAGTTCATTGCCTGGAAAGATTGATTCGTCCAACCCTTCGGTTATGTCGTCTTGCTGTTCAAATATTACTCTTGCAAAATGTTCCATATTAAAACCCTATTTTATGTATTTACCAAGTGTCGCCTGACCAAGCCACACGCTTCCAAATGTTTGTAACACCATCGTAGTCCGCTGTGCAGTAATACAAGTAGTCACTGTCGACCGCAACTATGCCTACAAAGTCGCCGGATGCTCCTATAGACGTTGTGGGTACTCCGCCTCCTTTGACAAACAATCTTCCAAATAACTGAACATCAGTTCCGCGTGCAGTATTACCTAATACAACATCACCTATGCCGCTAGTTTGTCCAATGTTGATTTGTCCTCCATTGTCACTATCAATCAAAACATAGTTGTCTGCTGTAATTGTTAAGTTGCCATTTGAATTTGTAATTGTTGTAGTATCAACTGGGGCTACGATCTTACCATTTACACCATCTACCAATACTGTGCTATCATCAGCAAATACTGAACCTGCTATATCTGCGTTTAGAGTATTTGTAAATTCTCCAGCGACTGAAATTTGGGTAGCTATTAATGATACTGCATTATCTGCTATTAGAGAAACACTACCGGTTCCTGATAATCCACCATTACCGCTTGAAATAATAACATCACCGTTGTCGCCACTGTTTCTTGCTGAGCCGCCTTGTATAGTAATGCCGCCGCCATTGTCGCTGCCTGCCAAGTAGTCAGCACCTTTTAACAATAATATTGCTTTATCAGTTGTTGCTCCACCGTAAAATGTATCACCTTGTGCATCATTATTTAAGTTAACAAATCCTGTGCCGCCGACTGTGAAGGTTCCTGGCATCTCTAAGTGGCCATCCTGATCAAATATCCAATCCTGGTCACTCGGTCCTCGAGCTCTAAGTATAAGTTTTGAACCTGCAAAGGGACTGGATTGTATAACAGCATTTCCTGTGCTACCGTCTGATAAAACGCTACTGTTGAATGCCCAGTTTCCGAAACTAGGAGCACCACTTAATACTGAATATGGAATATTACCATTAACCGCATCTACTAATACTGTGCTATCATCAGCAAATACCGAACCTTGTATATCTAAAGTCTGAGTAGGTAATACTGGAAGTCCGTTCGTTTGTATCTGCGTTCCTACAATACCGGCATAATCTAAATCATTAGTTAAATCACTCAGTGCTGCTGGAATAGTTGGAGTATTTTGTATTTCACTATAATCAATATCACCAGCCGCAACATCTACACCGCCTACTTGTAGATTTCCATCCACAATGCTGAGTGTGGTTCCACCTAGGTCAATGGTGCTACCACTTAGATACAAATCACGAAAACGATTGCTTGCACTACCTAAATCGTATGCTACATCTGTGTCTGGGATAATGCTTTCGCCTACGCTACTTGGATCAAAGTCCGTTGCGTCTTTTGCATACAGTTCGTCAAAGTTGTCATTGATTTTGTCAAAGGCTGAACGGATGCTTTCGCCGTCTCCTGTTAACTCGCCTGTTCCTAAGTTAATAGTTTGCTTTGTCATCCTGTTACCCTTAATGATTTAGTTTTATCGAATTTACAGTGCCGTCTGTCCAGTTTGAAACTTTTGCACGAAGCCAAACATAGTTACCAGTGAAGTTGTAACTCTTAGTGTTCGCTGTGGGTTCTGTGTATTCCACAAAAGTAATATTTTGTTCTGAAATGAGGCCAGTTGTATCTATGCTCATCGATCCTGTACCTAATTCAACTGTAAACCAATCGCTGTCTGCGGGATCTACTGCTAAAGTGCCTTGTATTTCTATGCGGCCAATAAAGCCTTGGATGTCTACCTGAAGGGTATGCAAACCGTCACTACGGCCGTAGTAACCATCTCCTTTGAATTTCTCACCCGTGACAGTTTCAGTTGTGCTGTCTCCAGGGTGAGATTGTGCTGATAAAATTGTTTCACTGTTTGCCGGCATACAGTTATTTATCTAGATCATGCTTGCTCACTAGTGTGTCTATTCTTCTTATATTATCCCCTAGCATGAGAGAACAAATTTGTAAGCTTTTATCGTCTCTGGCAAAAAAATAGTATCCATTACACCATCCATCTTCTGCAAGTTCTCTCTTTGCTCCATCGCCTATTTTTATGTGTTGTGGGTTGTTCTCTGCCCACTTAGCAAAGCTTGGACAGCCTTTTGGACCTAAAGTTACTTTGTATTTGTAATCAACCAAACCGTTAACAATTATGGTTTTCGGCTTTAATGAATTTATAGTGTTTGGATCAGGTTCCCAGAATTCTAAAACCCTGGTATTAGATATATTAGATTTTACTGCGGATATCCACGAAAGGTCGTTTGAAAAAATACTTATGCATATACCTTCTACCCTAACCATGCTGTCTTCATTTTTTGTTAGATAGGCAAGAATTTTTTTTGCATCAAGGAAACACTCATAACTGATAACAAACTGCCTAAGAATTCTTTTAAAAAACAAAGGATGGCCTGATTCAAAGTCTTGTTGCAGAGATTCAATTTCTTTTTTAGCGTATGCTAGATTTTTATTTCTGAAGACCACAGCCATGCTGTTGTACAATGACAACTTATACATGTACTTATTGTAAAATAATTTTACTGTCTCACGCTTCTTCAATCACAGTCTCCATAAAATCTAAACTGATTGCGTCATCAGCTGTATTTATGGTTACTGATCCACCATTTTTTAGTTGGCCAAATAGCAGTGCTCTGGATAAAGGTCTTTTTATCTCTTTGTCAATCACTCTCTGCAAGGGCCTTGCACCCATCTTTTTGTCAAATCCCTTGTTAACTAGAAGATCAATTGCTTCGTTAGTAATTTCAATCTTGACATTTTTATCTTTAACTTGATTTTTTAGTTCGACGAGGAATTTACCAACAATTTTGATCATTGTTTCTTTGCTTAACTTAGCAAATGTAATCACTCCGTCTAAGCGGTTTCTAAACTCAGGTGCAAAAAAGTTTTTCAATTCTGTATCCTCGTAGTCTTTATCAGTTTCGTCAGTAAAGCCAATGGTGTTTTTTTCAGCTTCTTGTGCACCAAGATTTGTTGTTAAGATAAGCACACTGTTTCTTGCATCAGCTTCCTTGCCATTGCTGCCTGTTAGTTTGCCGTTGTCCATAATTTGCAGCAGAATCTGTGATACATCAGGATGTGCTTTTTCAATTTCGTCTAGCAGTAAAACACAGTTAGGATGTTCTTGCAGTTTAGTAATAAGCAATCCATTATTTTCTTCATAACCGACATATCCTGGAGGCGAACCAATAAGTTTTGCAACTGCGTGTTTTTCTTGATATTCACTCATGTCAAACCTAACCAATTCCACGCCTAGATTTTCTGCCAATTGTTTTGCAGTTTCGGTCTTGCCAGTGCCAGTTGGCCCCATAAACACAAAACTTCCAACAGGTTTGTTATCTGGTTTTAACCCTGCTTGACTTACTAGAATTTTATCAACAATGTTTTCAATGGCCTCGTCCTGACCATATACACCTAATTTTAGATTTTTTTCTAGATTAACTAAATTTTCGTTTTCTTTTTCGGCAACCTGTTCAGCAGGTAAATTGATAATTTTTGCCAATTCAAATTGAATGCTTTGCTCGTTTACTATTAAGTTTTCTTTTTGATTCTTTACCTTAAATCTAGAACATGCAACATCAATTAGGTCAATGGCTTTATCTGGCAATTTTTTATCTGACTGATATTTCACACTTAATTTTACAGCCGCTTCTATAGCTTCTGCTGTGATTTCAGTTCCATGATAATCTTCATAGTATTTTTTCAATCCGTTTAGAATATCTTTAGTAACTTCCGGACTCGGTTCATCAATAGTAACACGCTGAAAACGCCGCATAAGGGCACGGTCTTTTTCAAAATATTTGCGATATTCTTCCCAGGTTGTGCTTGCAACAACTTTAATATTTCCTTTGGTCAACGCAGGCTTAATCATATTTGCTAGATCATTAGCACTGTTTCCTGATCCGGCACCTGCGCCGCTCATCATATGTGCTTCATCAATAAACATAATAGTTTTCTTTTTGCCTTTGAGCCCGGCCAACACTAATTTAAATCTTTCTTCAAAGTCACCACGATATTTAGATCCCGCCAACATTGAGCCTATATCTAAATTATACACCTCGTATTCTTTTAAGAAATCAGGAACATTTTCATTTACAATATTCCAAGCAAGTCCTTCAGCAATGGCAGTTTTTCCTACTCCTGGATCCCCCACCATAAGCACATTATTTTTGTTTCTGCGACCTAAGGCTAAACTTAGCGTTTCCAGTTCTTCATCACGGCCGATAACAGGATCAACTTTGTTGTTTTTAACTTCTTCGTTGAGATTGGTAGTGAAAGAATCCAATGCTTTTTGAGATGCACCGGAAATTTCTTCGTCTACATAATAGCTATCATATTGCACTGCTATATGTTCTGCATACTTGTCTTTATCTAAACCTGCCTTATCTAGATAATAGTAACAATGGCTTTTCTTTTCAGCTAACATACTAAGTAAAACATCGCTGAGGGCGATTTCAGTTCGTCCTGCAAAAAGAGCTTGAGTAAATGCTCTATTCAAAACTCGTTCAACTGCTTGTGTCTTTTTTGGTTTGTGCTTGTCGCTGTCAACCTGTATATCCTCCAGATTATTTTTTAAATAATGTTCTAGATTGGTTTTTGCATATTCAACATCTGCACCGAACTCTTTCAAACTTTTGTAAAAAGATTCAGAACACAGCATAGAAAACAGCATATGCTCTAGGGTAACATATTCGTGTTGTAATTTTTTTGCGTCTTTCAGTGCTTTTTCAAATACCAGTTGCAGTTCTTCACCAGGTTCGACCATTTTAAATCCTTATATTAACTAAAAGTTTATTGTACAATCTTTAACAAATCTGTCAAGAATATTATTTTATTTTGTTTTTAATTTTTGTAAGTTTTTCTAAGGTGCTCGTATCATCTATTTTAGGAACTTCACCTAAAATTTTAACAAACACCGAGCCTTTTTTGCCTGTTTTGATATTTTGAATGCCGTATCCTTGTATGCTAAATGTAGTGTTAGGTTGAGTGCCTTTTGGTATTTTTAATTTTATAGTTTTCCCGTCAGGTATATCGACATTTAATTCAGTTCCTAATAATAGATCAAATACTGATACATTGATACTTGTTATTACATCCAGATGATCTCTTTGCCATCCTGCTAAGTTTCTTATTTTAATTTTCAGTAAAAGATCGCCTCTAGGAAATCTATTATCGCTGTTATCGCCGTAACCTTCTAACCTAATTACATCTCCGTGATTAACACCAGCAGGAATTTTTATATCTATGCTTTCAGTGTTTCCGCTAGGCAATTTATAATTTGCAGTTATTCCTCTTCCAGTGAATTGATCTGCAAAATCTAAAACATATTGTATATGAACATCTCTGTTTTTAGGTCTTCTAGGCGGTTGCCTAAATTGAGCAAAAATTTGCTCGAACGGGTCACCGCCGGGATTATTAAAATTTGTAGAATTGAATCTAAACTGAGGCTGAGGATTATCGTATTGTTGTCTTTTTTCTGGATCACCTAAAATGTCATATGCTGCTTGAATTTGCTGGAACAGTTTTGCATCACCCCCTTTGTCAGGATGATGTGTGCTTGCAAGTTTTCTATATGCCCGTTTGATGTCGGATGCAGAAGCAGTTTTATCCACCCCCAGAATAGAATAATAGTCCATACAATTACTTATCGTATGGACTATTCAGTTTGATGTTTAATGATTACTTTTTAGCTGGTGTTCCGCCGCCTTTGCCTTTTTGTGCAATTGCGTCTGCACCAAAGAATGCTGAAACTAACACAGCAATTGAAGCAAAGTATGTTGGTGCAATGTCAGCAATAAGTTGTGCCGCAGTGTCCAATCCAAATGCTGATGTTAAGAATATACCAATTGGATACAATAAAAGTCCAAACAGTGCAAACCACGCCATTTTGCGAATAGCGTCACGCTGTGCGTCCTGATCCTCTAATTCTTTTCTTTTAAATTCCAAGTGCATCTCCATTTCTTCTGCCGAAATGTGCCCATCACCATTTGCGTCCATACCGTCGACTGCTGCCGCATCGATTGTTTTTGTTTCTGCCATTATTTCTCTCCCTCAAGTTTGGCTATGCGAGCTTCTAACTCATCTATTTTCTTTGTAACATAAGGATATTTCTTGCGCCACGCATCAGTTGGCTGTTCTAGCCAAGTCCAGCCATAGCGTTCTACTAGGAAATCCAGTGTTTGATCAAGTTTTGCATAACACCAAAGACCTGCTTTGGTGTCTTTGAAATATGCCAAGAATGCCGCACCTGCAAGTGAACCACCTATCGCGGTCCAAATCCACAGCGTGTCGTCGAACATTCTATCGATCATTTCTAACATGTTGTTGCCCTCTGTTATAGATATTTATTATTCTAGTGAAGTTTCAGAGACTACATTTTCATCAACTGTCTCTTGTTTTTCTTCGCTGGACGAAACTGCCTCTTCATAGTATATGATGATTTCGCCTTGTTGATTGATGTAACGCCTCAGTTCTGCAATGTTTAGAGCAAGGTTTTCGTAGTCTTTTACACTTAGCGCAATAAAAGCCAACTCACCGTTAATATCGGTAAACTGTGCTTCAAAGTCGTCAATGTTAGATTCGTTGACTACAAATATTCTTGTGTCAACCAGCTGGACTGGCTTCGGTCTCTGAACTACTGGAACCTGTGTCTTCTCCACTTTGGTCACCACTTGGATCTCCGGTTCCGGTTTGCTCACGAGGCTGCAACCAGCTAGGGAGAGGCTTATTGCCGTTACCGCCAGTATCTTGCTCCAGTTCCCGCCATAGTTTTGCTGTTGCTCCATTCATCTTACCTTCTAGTAAACCTGGCTTCTTAAGCGCCAATGCTGTCAAGTTGTGTTCTCTAAGTTTGCTTCTTAGATCATCACCGTATGCTTCTGCTTGTTGTAAATCTGCCTGTAGTTGTTGATTTAGTTCTTGAAACTTTGCCATATCTTGTTGAAGCATTTTAATGCTTTCTTCTGATATCTGCACCGCTGTCTCCAGTTTGGCATTGTTTTCTCTAAGGATGCCGATGCGTTCTTGTGTATCATTGTAATACCACGAAAACGCACCGCCCATAGCGACCATAAGCATTGCCATGACTGCCGCTAGTTTTAATCCCATTATGTATCTTCTCCACAAGTTTGATGTCTCCAGAATGCATTCACTGTAGTTTCTTTTGAACATCCTAAACAACTTAACCTAATTTTAGGACCTGTTGTTTTATGAGGCTTACGCATTTTATTTTTTGATTCCTCTGTATGCGTTTTTCCATACATTGGATTATTTTCGCCTTTAGCAATTTTATTTGTTTTACGGTAAACACTCAATCTTTTCTTAGATTCGTCGCTGTGTTTAGCACCTAACCTTACTTTATTGCCTTTGTTTGCCTCGCTAATTTTTTTCTTGGTTTCTTCTGACAACTTGTGTCCTTTAAGTTTCTGACTTTTCTTTTGATTAGCCAACGATCCTAAGTTTCCACCTTTGCCGCCCAATGCAATATTGTATGTTTTGTCTAATTTTATAAAATCCTCTGTGACAATTTCTGCTTCTTTTTTGAAACATTCTTCAGTTGTGCCGAAGTGCCAAAGAACTTCTTTTTTAAAATTTTCCAATCCATATTTTTTTATTGCTTTATTTAATAAAAAACCTGAACCAAAATAGCCGTCATCGTAGTGACGACTATTGGTTTTAACGCCTATATAAAATTTACCATTTATTAAATTGGTAGTTTTATAGACGTAATGTATCATACGTGACCCAAACCTTCGAGATATTGTGTTTTTCTTGTTTCAGGATCTCGTAATGCAGTTAATACTGAACCTCGATTTTCACCATCTGCCTTGTAAGATACATGAACCCAACCGGCATCGGGAACACCTTTTTGGGCAAATTCGAGTATAAGTTGGTCGAACTCCAAATTTTCACGAATCCACTCAGCAAGTTCTGCATTTGAAACACCTGGTACTTCAATGTCAGCCGCTTCGCCCTTGCAGTGCTGAGAACGACTTGAACCACCAACTGCTTCGTTCAATTCTGGTGAACGGTAACCACTGTTAATAACTGTGGGACCAAAATGATCTCTAACAGGCTGTACCACATTTTCGAACAATGCTACTGCCGCATCCAAATGCTCGCCTTGTGGTGTGTTGTCGATGCCCTTACGCTCTGCTGTTTGGCTTTTGGTAAATTCAGCCATTGTGAAATTTTCTGATAGACGCATTATATCCTCCTAACTACTAATGTTTTTCCTGCGTGTTCGAGAAATAAATTCTCTCCGTATTTACTTATATTATAATCACCTAAATACTTGGTTAAGAATAGTATTTCAGGGTATGCATTTATATCAAAAGATTCTTGTATAGTATTTCTAATAGTTTTTTGGCTACCAAAATCTATAAATTTAAAACTTAATGGATCTGCATATTTTTTTTGCACAGTGATTATGTCATCATGCATCTCTATGTCTTCTACATAACTGTTGCTAAAAAAAGTTTTGTAATTGTCTAAGTTACTTTCTTGTCTTTTTATTCCATAAGAATCAGCATCTGCTGGGATAGTTTCTTTTAAAGTTTCTATAGAAACTGGCAAACTTCTGAAACTTTTATAATATCTAAATTTAAAATCATTTTTGCCCGTAATTTTAGAAACACCGTCCATAATTTCCATTATCTGTTCTGGAACATCCTTGCTTCTTTCAATTTCAACAAATACTTTGTATGTACCATCGCTTTGCTCACCTGCCGTAGCATCCGCATCAAGCACAAAACTATACCCCTTTTCTATAAAGTTAACCAAATCATCTGCTGATTCTTTGGTTATCATGCTGAAACTTAGAGTTACTATATCTTTGTCTTCGCCCATTTTAGATGCATACGAGTCTACTTCAAATATGTGATCAATTAGATCTTTTAAATCTGCGCTTCGAAGTCCCATTAGATTGCTCCTTCTTCAGGACCTGCTGGAACATCCGCCATTGGCTCTCCAGTCGGAGGCTCCATAGCAGTCATATCAGCAGTTTGCGGGATTTCTTGCGCACTTTGTTCTACTGCGGGTTGTTCTACATAATCCTTTGTTTCCATGTATCCAGAGTAGATATCTGCAATTAATTTTTTAGGCATCTGAATTTCTACCACCCATATGGGATGTCTATCTAATTTTCCTTTTTTGGTACCTGGTCTAACATCGCCTGGCTCTTTGATTTTTCTAGGTTTTATGATATAATCTTTTTTGTATCTGACTTTGCAATCATAATCTAATAATCTTTTTCCGCCCATAGGATCTGGCATATCCGATCTAGACCACATAAATTTACAACTTATCCAATGCCGGTCAATGGTAGGACCTTCTAGCAGTTCTCCGTCGTTCCAATTTTTGTAAACATATAGATCAAGTTCGTCTAAGACTCGCTCGAAATCCTTTAACACTTGAAACGCAGTGTCTGAATCATACACTCTTTCTATGTTTTTTACTAAGTTGTAGATATCTTCCATTTTTATTTCCGACAATTTGATACAATTATTTATCGTAAGAAAAGATAACCTAGCATTTTTAAACACGGTTTCGAAGGTAAATATCTTTGTAAGACTCGTGTTTTACATTTTAATCCAGAAGGAGAACTTATGGGTGCAAAAAGAAAGTCTCGTTCGAGACAAGACTTTAACTATGAAAATGTAGTTAACATTAATTCATTTCAAAAAAAACAAACAGTACAAATCCTTCCAAGAAACAAACACCAAGAGCAATACATGTTAAAACTATTAGACGATAAAAAAGACATAGTCTTTGGAGTCGGTCCTGCCGGCACAGGAAAAACCCTAATAGCAGTACAAGTAGCTGTGAAGATGTTTAAAGAAGGAACTGTGGATAAAATCATCGTAACTAGACCGGCGGTTTCAGTGGACGAAGATTTAGGCTTTTTACCAGGCACACTAGAACAAAAAATGGCACCATGGACACGACCTATATTTGATGTGTTAAGGGAATATTTTACATCTAAAGATCTAGAAGGCATGATAGAAGAGGGAATTATTGAAATCGCTCCGCTTGCATATATGCGTGGTAGGACTTTCAAAAATGCATTTATATTAGCAGACGAAATGCAAAATGCAACACCTAATCAAATGAAAATGCTTTTAACTAGACTAGGCGAAGGAAGTATGATGGCGGTCACAGGTGACCTGGCTCAAGCAGACAGGCTTAAGGACAATGGGTTAATCGATTTTATAACTCATTTAGAATCTACAAAATATCATCGTTTGGACATAGTCCGTTTTGAACAAGGAGATATAGAGAGGCACGATGCAGTCAAAGAAGTTCTTCAGATTTATGGAGATTAATAAGAGGGGACTTTAAGTCCCCTTTCTCTATGTTGCCCTTGCTAGCAACATATCTCGAATATGTCCAATAGCCTTTGTGGGGTTAAGTCCTTTAGGACATACTGAAACACAGTTCATAATGCCTCTGCAACGGAATACCGAAAAGGG